>Ga0315278_10000096_pt1 | contig 73820 bp, 61 predicted proteins | sample YL17G06_0_MG_FD_203880 | JGI IMG/M metagenome (GOLD analysis project Ga0315278, IMG submission 203880) | Sediment microbial communities from Yellowstone Lake, YNP, Wyoming, USA - YL17G06_0 | ecosystem: Environmental > Aquatic > Freshwater > Lake > Sediment | place: USA: Wyoming | collected... | reverse complement strand
TATATGGACCGCCGTATGTGAAAGTGACAGCAGATTTATTTGGAGTAGAGTGGTATCGTCAATTTGTTTATACAGCGGGCGGAATAGAACATGAAGGGAAAGCGCACCTGCCGAAGGAATTAATCGATCAAGTAGTGAATTGTACCGGTCATTTAGGAATCCTGGGTCGATTGCGTTACCGGGTAAAGAATTTTTCGGAGGGAATAGCGATAGGAGGATATTCAGCGATTTCGGGTATTCAGAAATCCGAAAATCGCAAGTACATTTGTCCGCGTTTATTTTTAGATGCGTACTGGGCGTATACTACCCGTGTGTTAAGGTTATAGGGAAAAGAAGAGGGGGAAATAGGGGACACTCAAAAAAAATGAGAAGAAATTTGAAAAAGGCATTGACAATTTAATGCCAAGAACGAAACGACGTTGGGTCTCACAAAATTGCGGGTCCTTTCATATCATCTCCAGGCTTGCTGGGAACAACAAACTTTTTAACAGTGAGGCGATTCGGGAACATTCAAATAATTCTTCAATTCGTGTTAATTCGTGGGATTCGTGAACTGTGTTAGCAACCTACGCCCCCTGCCCCTCAACTGGAAACGGCGGAAAAGGGGATAGGGGACATTCAAATAGTTCTTCAAAGTCGGAAAAAAAAATATTTTCTCTATTTCCCTCTTGACTTTTTCATAAATTTCCTATAAGATTTTTGTGTGAATGATAGAAAGGTAATGCCCAATGATGTATGAAAAAATGGGGTCTTAAATGGTGGATTTAAAAACTGTATATTGCGGGTCAGGTAAATGTGGTGAAAATTCAGATAAAATTACCACGGGAAAGGATATGGGAGGCAAAAGCTCCCCCAGCCCCCCAATAAGGGCGCTTTCCATTGACCCTGCTAATATAACTTTAACAATACAAAATAAAAATTAAGGAGGTTTGTATGAAAAAACTAGTGTTTATGTTTGTTTTAGCATCTATGTGTCTTGCCTCGTATTCATTTGCTTGTGACCAAATGGATTTCAGCCTTACACTTAGCAATGTGGAGTTTCGCCCCGGTGTTACCTCAGATATTTACCTAAAGGTATTTGTCAATGAAAAGAGGCCGATATCGGGCAGAACTGTTTTTGCAATAGCGGGATTTGCCCATACTGCAGAAACATGGAAACCTTTTGCCGAGGCTGTCTTTGAAAAAGATGACCGCTTATTCCCTGTAAGCAAAATCGTTGCTATAGATTTTCCCGGCCAGGGAGGGAGCAGCATCCCGGAAGGAATGATTTTCGGAGAGATGGTACTGGCAGACTATGTCCAGGTATGTATAAAATCCCTTACAAGATTAAATCACATGCATATCCGTCCCAGAGCGATTATAGGCCACAGCCAGGGAGGGCTTATTATCCAGATGATACAGCAGCAGTTAATTAATAGCGGTTCAAGTTTAAGCAAAAAATTTAATATCAAGCAGGCATTATTACTAGCTTCTGCGCCTCCCAAAGACCTTCCGTGGTATGCGCTTGAAAGTGGCATAGCAGGTCAGTTGATAGGAGCATATATAACTTTTGATACGGTACTAGGTCCGATAGTATTTTTCCCAGCCGCAGCCTGGCCATACATATTTTTCTCAAATCTTTCAGGAATACCTGCTTCAGGCGTTCCTACTCCGCAGGAAGTCGAGGAAAACGGATATAACTGCCCGGAGCCGCTATATGTAGCCCTTAACCTTACTGGCGCCCAACCGTTTGAAAGGCCAGTTGTTGACGCCGGTATATTTAAGATAAAAAACGGGACTTTGCTGCGGGTCGCCACGTATGATCAGGACACATTAATACGCCCGGAAGAAAATCAGGCGCTGTATATTCATCTTACAGGCGATCAAGACGCTTCAGGCGTTACAGTAGTAAACGGAAGCGAAACAGTGCATGACCTGCACATGTCTGATCCGGAATTCCTGATTGATTCCATTTCAGCAGACTAAAACGCATTTACCGAAACAATAATAACCTGGGTCCTCGCCGAGCTCAAGCACACCCCTAAAAAGGGGGAAATAGGGGACACGCAAAAAAAGGACGCAAAAAAAGGAGAAAATGAGAAAAAATTTGAAAAAGGTATTGACAATTTAATGCCACGAACGAAAAGACGTTGGGTCTCACAAGATTGCGGGTCCTTTCATATCATCTCTCGGCTTGCCGGGAACAACAGCCTCTTCACCATTGAGGAAAAAGAATATCTCCTCACCTTAATGGAACGGCTCGCCGCCGGCTTTTTTATCAGGATTCATTCTTTCTGTATCATGGGGAATCACTTCCATATATTGGCCACAGGTATGGAATTGGAAGCCCAAATGGCAACGACGGAAGAACTCCTTCGCCGCTATAAGCTGATATATGGAAAAGAGGCGGAACCGCCTCAAGGCAGTTATGAAAGCAGTGGAAATATTATCCCTGACGCTGACGGGGGCATCCAACGGTTGAGAGATCGCCTGGGTTCGGTATCCCGGTTTGTACAGGAACTGAAGCAGACCTTTAGCCGCTGGTATAATAATAAGCATGACCGCAAAGGTTATCTGTGGGGAGGCCGGTTTAAAGGAGTCATCGTGTACCAGGGGGTTAATTTCTGATTGTCCCCTTCTCACTTCTCACCCTTGACAGATAATGGGATTTCCATTAGAATCTTATAATGGAAGAACTTAAAAAACCACCGGCCATCAAGAACGACCTCATGCCCGGCATGAAGAAGGTTTCCATTATTATGCCCTGTTATAATGAAGAGAAATTCATCGCCCGCGCCATTGAAACCCTGGTAGACGATTATGTACTGGAACACGCGGAAATTCTCGTAGTGGACGGCCAAAGCACCGACCAAACGGCGGCCATTGTGACCGGGTTCATGGAAAAAGGTGTCCCGGTTAAACTACTGGAAAATGTAAAGAAATTGCAGTGCCATGGCCTCAACCTGGGGATTTTAGCCGCTGTAGGAGAATTCGTCGTGAGGGTAGATGCCCATAGTACTTATCCCGAAGGCTACGTAAAAAAGTTGGTGCACTTATTGGAAACCACGGATGCGGTCAATGTGGGCGGCGTAATGTTGCCGACGGGGCAACCGCCGGTGCAGAAAGCCGTGGCCCTGGCCATGCGGCACCCCATCGGCGTGGGGGACGCTAAATTTCACCTGGGCAATTTCAAAGGGTATGTGGATACGGTTTACCTGGGCGCTTTTCGAAAACGTATTTTTGAAACCGTGGGCTTGTTCGACACGAAGTGTCGCACCAATGAGGACGCGGAATTGAATATCCGGCTGCTAAAAGCAGGAAAGAAAATATACCTGGATAGTTCCATCCAGGTGGAATATCTTCCCAGGGATACATTTGGGAAATTGGCGCTCCAATATTTTCGCTACGGCATGGGCCGGGCCTATACCACGGTCAAACACCGGCTGTTTACTTCTTACCGGCAGGCGGCCCCCCCGCTCCTGGCGATTGGTCTGGCTGCTTCATTGGGCCTAAGTTTTTTAAATCCCCTATTCCTTTTATTTTGGGCGTGTTATATCCTGGCCATTGCGGCGGTTGCTTTATTTACCTGGCCGGGGCGAAACATTTCATTAAAACTCCGTATTCTGATGGGCATCGCCTTTATGGTAATGCACACCAGTTGGGGAACCGGGTTTCTTTGCTTTTTTATAAGAGGACAAAAATGAATAATAAACACAAAGTATTAATCATGCGCTGCGAAGATTATGATCCCGATAGAATATCGAGAATCATTAACGAAGGCATGGCCGAACTGGGCGTTAAACCTTCAGGGAAAATCCTTCTTAAGCCCAATGCCGTCCTGGCCCATCCCACGCTATTCCCTTATGCATTTACGCATGGGGCGTTCCTGGACGGCGCGATTGCGGCTGCAAAAGCCAGGGCCGAAAATGTCAAAGAGATTGCCGTCGGCGAACGTTCCGGTATCACCATCGCCACCCGCTTCAGTTTCAAAAATGCCGGGTATTTGAAAGTGATAAAGAAACATAAGATCAAGGTTCATTATTTCGATGAAGTCAAACAGGTCCCGGTCCCCCTGAAAAAAAACGGGAGTCTTAGAAACCAGGTTATTATTCCAAAGCCGGTGGCGGAGTGCGACTTTCTTATTAATCTACCTAAATTCAAAGCCCATCCCTGGTCCAGGCTTACGCTGAGTCTCAAAAACTTTATCGGCATCCAGGATGACCGACACCGGTTGGTAGATCACAATAGTTCCCTGGAATTCAAGATCGCCGACCTCCAGGAGGTGATTCAACCGAAATTTATCGCCGTCGATGCGATAACCGCCGGCCAGGAGACCATGCTGACCCCCACCCCTTTTCAAATGGGGGCCATCGTTATGGGCGTGAATTCCTGCGCCGTCGATACGGTCTGCTGCCATATGGTAAACGTGAACCCCTGCGACGTGCTCCATCTCCGCTATGCCGCCGAAAGGGGTTTCGGACCGATGGATTTAAAAGAGATCGATGTCCTGGGAGATTTCCCCCTTGCCGAGGTCCGGGAAAAGACCCGCGATTACAAATTTCTAATGAAACGTATCGACGACTATTTCAACGGAAAAGGCAATCTTACCTGCACCGTAGGAAAATTCCCGGAAGCGCATTCCCCCGATTACTGTTGGGGCGGATGTCCCGGGGCTCTCCAGGAAGCGGTGCACATTTTTAGAAGCTTTTATCCAGGCGCGGATAAAACCATGGGAAAAGTCCGTTTCGTGGTGGGTAAAGTAGATGAGCCACTGGACCTGGCCGAAGGCGAAAGGGTCATCTTTGCCGGGGACTGCACCGCCTGGCAAGGAAAAATCGACGGTAAACCGGTCAAGATTGAAAGTAGTTATAAAACCCACAAGGAAGTGGATGAGAAAAAAACCAAATCCAACGATATGCTCTTGAAAATAATACAAAGCCTCTGGAATTGTTTCCGCAACCGGTCGTCCCGTTATATCCACGCCAGGGGCTGCCCGCTGTCCGTTGCGGAAATTGTGAATTATTTGTCTGCCGTGGGAAAAATTAAGAACCCGAATTTCGATTCCAGGGTTTTGATACCGGTCAACATCGCCTATTTGAAGATGCGCTTCAACCGATTCATAAACCGGTTCCGGCAATAAAATCAAGGAACCTTTTCGAGAAAAGGTTCCTTGACCTCCCAAAGCTTTTGATTATTTTAATGTTCTTTTACTTCGAAGGGGCTTTCCAGGGAGATGGCACCCGCGGTCAATACCACCGTGTATTGGCCCGGTTTGACATAAGCGGGCGTGGATTCTTCAGTTTCCTTTTTTGCTTTTTCCGCTTCCGGCGGGGTCGGCGGCGTTATTAACGCCAAATCTTGCGTCAAATCCCATGCCACCCTGTTTAATCCCACATCGCCGGTTCCTTTTAATTCTTTGATTATTTTGCCGCCGGCATCTTTTAGCGCCAATTTCACTTCCAGGGGTTCTTTCAAGTAATAATCGAAATAGGCGTCTTGCGAGCCGTACCAACCCCACCATTCCTCAACCGGGAGTTTCGCCGGCAGGATATCGAACAGGTGCACCGGTTTTGCCGGGATATCACCGCTCAACTGCTGAAGCCGGCTGACATCCATGGCAAACATTCCTCGGCCATGTGTCGCCGCCAGCAGGATACTGTCCCGCGGGTGAATCGCCAGGTCTTGTACAAATGTGGTGGGAAGCTGATCAATCAGCGTATGCCAATACTTACCGCCGTCGATGGATACATAAACCCCAAGGTCCGTGCCCACATACAGGATATTTTTATTCTTCGGGTCTTCACGGATCACATTCACGGGCCCACAAGGGATATTATTGGAAATAGCCGCCCAGGTTTTTCCGTAATCCGTGGATTTCCAGATATAGGCCGCAAAATCGTCATCCCGTTTGCCGTTTTGCGTCATGTAAACGGTTCCCAGGTCGAAAGCGGAGGCCGCCAGCCGGGAAACCCATTTCCCCTGGGGCAGGCCCCTGGTGATTTCAGTCCATGTTATCCCGCTGTCCCTGGTCACATGAACCCTGCCGTCATCGGTTCCTACGTAGATCAACCCGAATTTCAGCGGCGATTCCGAAATGGTAAATATGGTTTGATATTGGATATCGCCTTGTTTATTTTTATCGTTGTAAGTCAAATCCGGGCTGAGTTTTTCCCAGGAATCGCCGCGGTTCATGGAACGGAAGAGAAAATTCATGCCGTGGTAAATGATGCGCGGGTTGTGGGGAGAAAGAATAAACGGCGCCAACCACTGGCCGCGCAGCGGGGGTTCGTCTTTCCCTGGTTTAGGTACAATGTTCGACCCTTTCCCCGTACTTAAATCCGAGCGGAATATCGTGCCGTAGAAATAAGCGGAATAGACGATATTGGGGTCGGTGGGGTCGATGGCGTGACTGCTGCCTTCTCCGCCCGGGGCCTCTTCCCATTCCTGGGCCGGGATCTGGTTCCGGCCTTTACTGAGATCCACCACCGCCTTGTAGCTGCCGTGGTCCTGGATGGAACCGTACACATGAAACGGTTCCGCCATGTCATAGGCCACATTAAAGAATTGCACCAGTGGAAAATTTTTGGTAAACGTTCTCCAGTTCTTGCCGCCGTCGTAAGAGATGGCCAGGCCGCCGTCATTGACATTCACCAGGTAATCCGTATTGGCCGGGTCGATCCACAAACCGTGGTGGTCGCCGTGCATGCCCTCCAGCGGCCGGAAGGTTTCGCCCGCATCTTCGGAGACATTTAAAGAGAGTCCCATGACATAAATCTTGTTTTCATTAACGGGGTCCACGCGAATTTGGCCGAAAACCCAGCCGTAGGTGGCGGAAAGGCCCCGCATATAAGCGTTATCCTTGCTCACCCGGCGCCAGTTTTGCCCCCTGTCGTCAGAACGATATACGGTGGCCCCTTTGATCATACCTTTTTTGGGGCGTCCGTAGGAATCCGTTTCCCCTTCGGACCACTGGCCCACCACTTCGTAATCATCGATAAAAGCATACAGCACATTGGGTTTCGATAGACATACATCGATGCCGATCCTGCCGCGGTCTTTGGCCGGGGGCAGGCCATTGTCGACGGCCGGCCAGTTTTTGCCGCCGTCCGTGGTTTTATAAATCCCGCTGCCCGAATAACCCGGTTCATTCCTGGGATCGTTCCATTTTTTACGGGTTCTCTGCCAGGTGGCGGTGTAGAGAGTGTCCGGGTTTGACGGGTCCATTACCAGGTCGATGACGCCGGTTTTCTCATTTATATAAAAAACCTGGGACCAGGTTTTCCCGCCGTCCGTTGTTTTATAAACGCCACGGTCCTTGTTATCGGTCCATTCATGGCCTGATGCAGCCACGTACACGATATCGGGGTTTTCCGGGTGAATAATAATCCTGGGGATGGTGTGGGTTCCGGCCAGGCCCATATACTGCCAGGTTTTACCCGCGTCCGTGGATTTATAAACCCCGGCCCCGGCCATGGAACTGCGGAAAATATTGGCCTCGCCGGTCCCTATCCAGACGATATCCGGGTTGGACGGGGCAATGGTCACATCGCCGATGGAAGTGGAGGCCGCATGCTGGAAAACCGGTTCCCAGGTGACGCCCTCGTTAATGGTTTTCCAGACGCCGCCCGAAGCGCCGGCCGCATAAATGGTGTAATTTTTTCCTTTGGGGACCGCCACCGCCACATCGGTCATGCGACCGCTGATATTGGTGGGGCCGAGGAACTGCCAGGGCAGGTGTTTGAACCAGGATTTCTCCTTCATGGTTACATGTTCCTCGTACTGCTTTAACCGCTGGGCCGGGTCCGTGGCGGGGCTTAAAAAAATCGCCGTTAGAATGAGTAGTATCATTATAAAGTTTATGCGTAAAATGTTTTTGTTTGACGGTAGAGTCATGATATTACCTCCGTGATATCATCGATGCATAAAATCAAATCGTTTAATCGCATGTTATATATTATTGGAAATTGGAGAAAATTTCAATAGCCTTGAAAAAAATTCGAAACAAATCCGGTGAAGTTGGCAGATTCTTATTCGAGATACTTATCTAAAACATTATTCCTGGTTTTCACTTCACTTGCTCGATGCTTTCCGTTTCCCCCATAATGTCATTGTCCAGCTTTCCCCGGAATTCTTTCAAGATGAGATAGTCATTTTTGAAGTCATCATTCGACGGTTTAACGAGCCTCCTGTATCTTTCAACTCCCAGCGCTTCTTTCAACAGTTTACCCTTATCGGCGTCGATTTCCGCCATGCTGTGGGTGGCAAATAACTTTATTAATTTTTTCTTTATATTTATATCGCTCATACTTTTACTTAACCGCCTGGTTTCGATTTTCCAATTTTTTAATTTTCGCTTTCAACTTCCTGTTTTCCATGAGAATATTCGAATATTCCATGCGTTTTTCAAACTTCTCGTTTGCCCGTTTGGAATAATACAAATCATCGTAAAGTCGGTTTAATCTTTTTTCTTTCTCCTTAGAGAAAGAGCCGCCCTTTTCTTTTTTTTCTTTTTCCAACTGTTTTATCTCTTCTTCGATTTCTTCCCTGAAAGGATAAAGCGCATTGTAATACAAATAGGAATCGTCTTTTTCTTCGATTTCAAATACCTTTGCAAACAACTCCCCTGCTTCATGCCCGATAAAATCCTGTTCGAAGGATTCCACCACGAAGCCGCCGGCTGCTTTTTTCATAACGGCGACTTCTCCTTCTTTGCATCCGGCCACCACCAGGGGGCTGTGGGCGGTAACGATAAACTGGACATTGGGGAAGTTTTCCCGCAGCAAACCGATTATTTTTTGCTGCCATGAGGGATGGAGGTGGGCGTCGATTTCATCTATAAAAACGATGGCCGGTTTATTTGTCAAATCTTCTTCTTTAACCCCGGCGAAGATCGATTTCAAGTAGCTGTAAACCAGACCGAAAATAGCCAATATCGATAACGTTCCCTGCGAGGCTTTCTGGATAGGGATGGGGTTCTCGTTACCTTCGGTGATGACCTCGATTTTAAACCATGCCTGCCCGGTGGGTTCTATCTTTTGGAAGAAAAATGGTTGGCCGGATAATTTACCTACGATGTTGTGAATCAGTTTAAAAATGGGCAAATCGAATGTTTTTCCTTTGTCCAGGTAGGTAATACACAACTGGTATAGAAAGTCCTGGATAAGTCCTTCGATGGGCCTTTGATATAAGAAATGAGACGCCCACTGTTGGCTTAAATCCCTGTCTCTATCATATTCGGAAATACCGACGCTGACGGAGGTTTTTGACCTATCCAGCGAGCGCATATCCGGGATAGCAAGAAGGGGAACTCGTCCGATTCCTTCTTCAAATACAAGCCTGTTGCGGTAAATGGTTTCCGGTTTATCTTCCCGTTCCACCACCAGTTTGGTAAATGGTTCTGTTTTACTGTATTTGAAGTATTCGGGAGATATAGCTTCGTTCTTCTGGAGTAAGGTCGCCAGTAATCTTAAGAGGTGGCTTTTTCCATAACCATTTCTGCCCAGCAAAACGTTCACGCCGGGTTGAAATTTCCACTTGAAATTACCGAAAAAATCAAGGTCATGCAGTTCTACCTGCTGAAGTACGATGCGTTTACCCAGGTTATATTCGTACTCTTTTTTTTCAATTAGGCCCTTTAATTGCCGGCCTACTTCATCCGATTTTTGCTTTTCGCCCAATATCAGGTAATAGTCTTTTATTTCTCTTAATAAATCGATATTTTCCGGTTCCCCGCTCAATCGAGATAATTTCGATTTAAGTTCTTTCTCCAACCCGTTTCTTTTTTCCCCATTGTTTTCCGGTTTGTTGAAATAGTCCCATATCCATTCAAAGATAACATCGCTATCAGAGGTATCCCATTGATTTATTTTAAAAAAGAATTGTTTAAAAGTCAAAACTTCTCCAACGCTAAATTTAAATATCTCTGTTTTGGGAAAATTCCCGTATTTTAGCCATTTAAATACGGAGGGCATCCTGGCTTTCACAAATTCGGTTACATTTTCCGGTTTCTGTATGAGCTTATCCCACATCGATATTACCAGGAGGAGAGGCAACGTTATATCATATTTCTTTAAAGCCTGAAAAAATATGCTTACCAACATGTCATCCTCAGGAGCCGTATCTGCTCCGACCACCAGTATTGCCAGATCTGCTTTATGCATGCTGTCTATAAAACTTAATTCATCCTCTTTTCTCAAAACATTTTGAGCAATAGAGGAAATAATGTAACCAGACACTTCCAAAAATTTGAAAGCATGCTTTATTTTTTCGTAGATCGATTCGACTCCGATATTAACTGTGACATTTCTAAGTTGGCTTTCCCCTGGTGGAAAGCTCCCTTTTACCAGGGCGTTTTGCCAAATCTCTTTTAAATAATTTATCCCATTGTTATCGCTTAGATCGTAATGCAATATTAGCCCTTCTTTGGTTAGTATGGCTTGAAGAATGGAAGCCAAAAGAGTCGATTTACCGGAACGTGGGAGCCCGAGGATGACGATATTGTGCGATTTTTTATTTGCAGGGGCGCCGTTCTTTTCGCTCATCTTATCTCTTTAATCCTTTTACTGGCCATTGCATTATTTTATAATAAAAAGGGCGATAAGTAAAGAAAAAAGATAGGTCCATGGGAAAATTTATGTTATCTGCCCGAGAATCCTCTCATCCACCTTGTGCTATGAACTGGAATTTTTCTATTTTTTAACAGGCTTGATGTTTTCTTTCTTTTTTCCTTTGCCCGCTTTTTTCTCTACCTTTTTTTCTTCTTTTATAAATTCGGCGCCTTCCCATTTTTTCAATTCCACTTTTCCCTCGGTTCCGATATAATAGGTGTCGGTATCGCGGCTGGTAATTTCAGGCATTCTCAATATCCGCGGCGTGATGCTTAATAATATATCGGTGCGTTCGCTGTTCTTGGTGTTAGAGGAAAATATCTCTTTGAGAATCGGCAGACGGTTTAAGATTGGGATACCGGTGACGCCTTTGCTGCTGCTGTCTTTCATCAAACCCGCGATTATGCCCGTCTCCCCGTCTCGCAAGCGCAATTTTGTCGTTACTTTGCGGCTTCCCAACGTGGGCGGCACAAAGTTACTTCCCATATCGATTACGTTGGTTAACTCGAATTGCAGTTCCAGGGTGACTTCCCGGTTGTAATGGACGGCTGGGGTGAGAGTTAAGGATATACCCACATCGGTCATGACAAAGGAAGTAATGGGCTGCTGGTTAATGCCGCCGCTGGCAATGGGGACAAAAGTGGTCCTGGGAATCGGCCGCTGTTCGCCCAACTGGACGGTTATTTTTTCTTTATCCAGGCCCCTTATTTTAGGTTGGGCCAATATCTTCGAATCCGTGATATTTGAGTAAAACTTCCACACCATCTGCGGCACGGACACGATGATGTCGCTGGCGCTGATGTTATCGATTTCATTGACCTTGATCCCGGAATCGGTTCCTTCGACCTTTGCGCCCACCTGCCATGCCGAAAGCTCTGCACCGTACTCACTCAACTTTTTATTGTTCACTTCCAATATTTCGATTTCCACTTCGATCTCTGCTTTTCTTTTGTCGATAAACTGGGCCAGTTTTTCAACCAATAAGAGATTCTCCAGCGAATCGGTCACCACCAGGGAATTGGTCAGGTCGTTTAGCGTCATTTGTTCGGGTTTGAAAATTTTCTCGATGATCTTTTTGGCGTCCTCGGCGCTGACATTGGCAAAATAAATGTTCTTTATCAATAGCTTCTTGTACCGTTTAGCGCTGTCCCCGCTGTTCAACGCAATGACGATATTCTTATCATCCAGGATATAATAGCTGCATTTATAAATCCGGCAGATATGTTCCAGGGCTTCATGAAATGTCACGTCCAGTAGTTTCAGGGTTACCCTTAAGTCTTTAAACTCAGAGTCGAAAAGAATATTGACATCCCCTGTTTTTGCCAGGACCCCGAATATAGCCATCAGGCTTGTCGGGGATTTGAATTCCAGGTCCAGGCGGTCCTGGTTTTTCATTATTGCCGGCAGTCCCGTGTTTACTTCCACCTCTTTTTTCAATTCTTCGATAGGTTTAACCGTTTGTTCACCCCGGCCAAGTTCCAGCAAGTTTTTTCTTACTTCGCTGTTGCCGGGGTCGAATTGGAGGGATTTTTTATAGAGATAAAGCGCTTTCGTTTTATTGCCGGCCTCTTCTTCCTCTTTACCTGCTTTAAAATAGTAAATGGAAGCCTCTTTCAATACCCGGTCGATATCGACTTTTAGGGCGATGCGGTCCGGGTGGGACTTTAGCGCTTTAAAATAGTATGCCAGGGCTTGTTCGTATTGTTTATTTTTTTTTAGAAACTCCGCCCGTTTGAGATGGTGGCCGGTACAGCCGGGAAAAAGAAGGGGGATGAGGACCGGGACGACAAGAAAAAGTAAAAGCGCCCGCTTCCTGTGAAAAAATTTTGTACAGTTCGTATTGTTCATTCTCATGTGTTATCTTCAATAGAGAAAGGAAGTATAACACAAGTTGGCGGTTTTTAAAAGTATGGTTAAATTTTAGTTTCAGGGGGTCTTATTCAGGAAGTTAAAGGTAACCAACAATTTGGCTTTGTTCTTTTTGGAGCCCTGGATTATTAAATAAGCCCTTTCCGGCATTTGCGGAGTGGTGCCGAAATTGTCCAGGGGCATCCCCGATCGACTATCCGGTGGAGCAGCCAGGAGATAAATATCTTTGAAATCCGGGATAGAATCGAAGAAAACGCCATCTTTGCCATCCTTTTGTAGAACCGGTTTATATTTGCCGAGATTGGCCAACATTTTTTGAGCTTCAGTGCGTAATTCGATTCTTACTTCCTCTTTAATAGCGAACTTTTCCAGTTCTTGTTTGATGGAAGTCATGTCCAACCGGTACGGTTTCACCGGTTCATTGGAAGGGGGGGCATTGTTAACCTTCAGGTTCGTCAGCATATTGCTTTTTTGCAGGAGTTCCCAGGGGTTCTGGTTCTCGTCCGCAGTCTGCGCCAATCCGCAAATACCGGCAGCTAAAATCGTAATAAATAAAAATAAATTGAATCGTTTCATATTTCCTCCAGGGATAGTCCGAAGCAAGCCAAATGCCGGGGCAAAAATAGAAATAAGGTCAATAATGTACTATAAAAAGGACAATCATTGGGTCGGTGTCCTTTATCCGGGCCATTTTTTTGAGTGTCCCTTATCCTCCCCTCATAATTGACCGGCGCTTGAAAAAAAGGCCCATTTGATTTAAAGTATTACCCTAAACTTTTAAATGAAAAGGAGTTATCAATAAAAAAACAAGATCATGAACAAAATATCCAAAATCAAACCCATATTCCTTCTTACGTTTTGTTTCGTATTTTCCCCGGTTTCGACGCCTTTGTTTTCCTTCCCAACGGAAACCCCCACCATCTTACCGCTGCAAAAACAAGCGGAAATGGTGGACCAATGGTTGAAAATCCGCCTGGATACCGTTCTACCCGAAATAATGAAACGGGAAAATATCGATATGTGGATCGTTATCTGCCGCGAATATAACGAAGACCCGGTTTTCCTGACCCTGGTCCCCTCCAATTGGTTCGCCGCCCGGAGAAATTCTATCCTGGTCTTTTCCTCCACCCCAACCGGCGAAAAAACGCCGGGCGTGGAAAGACTTATCTTGAGTCGCCGCGGCATCGGCGATTTATACAAGGCCGCGTGGACTTCGGACAAAATCGACCAATGGCAATGCCTGGCGGAAATTGTAACCCAACATGAGCCGAAACGAATCGGCATTAACGAATCGGATGTTTTTGCCTTCGGCGACGGCCTCTCGGCATCCCTTAAAAAGAAATTGACGGAAACCCTCGGTCCTAAATACTCAACAAGACTGACCTCCGCCCAAAACCTGGCCCTGGGATGGCTGGAAAAACGTATCCCTCAAGAACTGGAAATCTACCCCCAGATCGTGTCCATCGCCCACGGTATAATCAAAGAAGCTTTTTCCAACGACGTCATCAAACCGGGAATCACCTCCACCTCCGATGTGGAATGGCGGATGAGAGAGAAAATAAGCGGCCTGGGCCTAAAACCCTGGTTCCACCCGTCTGTGGATTTCCAACGAAAGGAAAAAGGCGAAATGAATTACGATAGGGAAGGGATCATTAACCGCGGCGACCTCCTTCACTGCGATATAGGGATCACTTACTTGCGCCTTAATACCGATTCTCAAGAAATGGCTTACGTTTTAAGAGAAGGAGAAACAGACGCCCCTGATGAACTGAAAAAAGCCCTGACCCTGGGAAACCGCCTTCAAGATATTTTTACCGGCGAATTTAAGGCCGGCCGCACAGGCAACGAAGTGCTGCTCTCCACCCTGGCGAAAGCCCGGTCCGAAGGCTTGAACGCCCAGGTGTATACCCACCCGGTCGGCTTCCACGGGCACGGGGCCGGCCCTACTATCGGCCTGTGGGACCAACAGCGGGCAATCCCCGGACAGGGCGATTATCCACTGTATTATGATACCTGCTATGCCGTCGAACTGAATATTCGAACCGCCATCCCCCACTGGAACAACCGGGAAATAAGAATCGCCCTCGAAGAAGATGCGGCGTTTTCTGAAAAAGGCGTCTACTACCTGGACGGACGTCAGACAACTTTATATATAATAAAATGATCTTATAAATGCCTCCGGCAGCCAGAAACCTTTTCGAGAAAAGGTTTCTGGACTTCCAAAAGCTTTTGATTATTAAAAGATTAACTTCAAACTCTTAATTTCAAATTTTTTAAATTTCAACAGCAATGATTTTCCACTTACTTTTTGCTCTTTTATCACTTTCTCCATTAAATCGGTCTCATAAACCTCCCGGGGCTGCTTAAAACATACTAACTCCGCTTGATCCTCTTTCCCGGCGGATTCATAGAACCTGATGATGATCCCATTATCATCCTCTGCTTTTTTAATGGTATCGAGAATAACTCCACCCGAACGCAACTCAAAGAAAGCGAAATTCCCCGGCAACGCACCACTGTGCTTATCCGTTACCGCCACCCACAAAGGAATATTCAACTCTTGCGCCCTCTGAACCGTATTTCCCTTTGTTACATCACCCGGATGCGTGTAAAGTGAGTAAATCCACGTATGCTTGCCCCGGTCCGCCATCGGATCAGGCCACGTAGGCGCACGAAGCAGCGATATCTTCATCACATTGGCATGGATATCATACCCATACTTACAATCATTCAAAATAGAAATTCCGCCGGTTTCATCCGACAGATCAGCCCAACGCAGCGCAGGAACTTCATAACGGGCCTTTTCCCAGAGTGTCTCGAACTTCGTAGTCCGCTTAATCGAAGCAAAAGGGATTTCATAGGTAGCAAAATCATTCTTGACGCTGACGGGAAACGCCGCCTTTAAAAGCATATGCTCTTCCCACCAATCGGCCTCTGTCTCGATATCGATCCGGTCCAGGTCATTGTACAGGATGATATATTGCGTAAAAAAGGAAGACGGGAACTCCTCCGTCGGACTGTACCGCTCTTTGGAAAGCCCCAGGAAATTCTTGACCACTTTAACCACTTTACGAACCGCGGAATCTTCCACCAGGGCAACGGACTCCGCCTTGTCCAACTCCCACCACCTACCCGTATACCCGATGTCCCAGGCATCCCAGTTTTCCGGCCGGTCCTCGTAAATCTGCAAGACATTGGCCTCTTTGCCTGCTTCGACAAATTCCTTGCTTAACCGTTTATCCAAAAGACCGGCAATGTTCCCGGTCTTCTTATTTATTTTTAAAGTGAAAAACTTATTTTCCACTTGAATAAACTCGCTGTTGTCGCTCGCTTCCTTCGGCGATTCCGCCGCTTTTTCCTTTACCGTATATGAGTACGTTTTGTACCCCAGGCCAGGGATATTTTTAGCGACAAAAAGCACTTTGACTTCGGATGCGCCGCAGGAGTTTACCATTTCCACCGGCACTTCTTTTCCTTCATCATCCAGGACCCGCACGCTGTACTTCGCGGCGTCGCCATCAGCTCCCTCGTTGTCTTCTGCCGGAAGCGGTATCCCGGCGGATACCAGGTCTGTCCGTTCCCATGAAAGGGTATTGAAAATCACCAGCGGCGTACCTTCAACTTTCGAAGTATCCACCTTACCGGCGATTTTTTTCAACGAACCGCCAATCACCCGCTTGATTTTCTCCTGCGCTTTCTCATAATCTTCCAACGCATCGCGATAAACCGGCGTAATGGAAGAACCCGGCAGGATATCATGGAACTGGTTGGTCAAAACCGTTTTCCAGGCGTTCCCCAATTCTGCCTGCGGGTATTCTTCATTCATCATGAAAGCAATGGACGCCAGCTTTTCAGAAGAAGAGAGCATCGACTCGGATTTGCGGTTGCCCTTTTTCACTTTTGCCTGGGTGGTGTAAGTGCCCCGGTGGTATTCCAGGTACAATTCATCCTTCCATACCGGGATATTGTCTTTCAAATCCGTGGCCATGTTTTTGAGAAAATCGCTAGACGGAGAATGAATAAATTCCGGGGCAATATGGAGATTTTTATAAGACTTGACGCGGTCAAGGATTTCGCGGTTGGGTCCGCCGCCATGGTCGCCCAGGCCATACAAAAGCAATGTTTTTTTATAACCCGTGGTGGCTTCGTAACGGGTAATATTAGGAATATCTCCCGGCATTCTTACCAGCGCCGTATAACCCACCGGCGGGAAATAAGTCATCAACCGGGTGTCGTCTACCCCCTGCCACCAGAAAATAAAATAGGGAAACACGGTGGTGTCGTTCCACCTGATTTTCTGGGTGATAAAGCGCTTGATCCCGCTTTTAGCATATAACTGGGGCATGTTCCAGTTGTAGCCGAACGAATCCGGGTTCCACCCCGTTTCCACTTCCAGGCCGAATTTTTCTTTAAAATAACGTTTGCCGAAAAGCAGTTGACGCACCCAGCTTTCACCGGAAATCAGGTTACAGTCGGGTTCCACCCACATGCCGCCCACGATTTCCCACTGGCCTTGTTTCACTTTCAGTTTGATCTTTTCGAAAATCTCCGGGTATTTTTGTTCCATCCATTCATAGGTCACGGCCTGGCTTTGGGCGTAGCGCAGTTCCGGGTATTCTTCCATGTTTTTTAAGATGGTATCGAAGGTGTTCCGGGCCACCATAACCGTTTCGCACATCCGCCACAGCCACGCGATGTCGATATGGGCATTGCCGATCAGGTATAACTTGAACTCTTTGGCGAATTCTCGCAAAGGTTGCGAGAGCCGGTAAGACGCCCGGATTGCTTTTTCCACTCCCTCGGGTTGCCGGGCTATTAACATCTCCGGCGTAATCGAGGTTACGGTTTGTTCCAGCAATTTTTTTAACCCGTCCAGTCGCGGTTTGGGCGTTTTGCGGTGGTCTTCGATGTTGAATGGCTCGCCGATGAAGGTGTAGCGTTTGAAATCCGGGTATAACAGGGCGTAAGCGATTTTCATGGAGAGCAGCCAATCTTTCATTTCCCCGTGTTGGGCCGCGGCGGTAGGGAAAATAAGTTGGGCGTCTTTAAGATAAAAATAACTGTATTCTTCAGCCAATTCCTTTTTCCGCGGCGGCCAGAAGTGGGTCCGGAAAGGTTTGAACCCTTTGTTTTCCACTTTGATTTCCACGTTGTATTCCGCGGCGGCGGTGGTGGGGGTAATCATGATTTCTTTTTCCAGTTCCGCTTCGGTCCAGGAGGAACCGTCGTAAGTAAAAGTATCCACTTGTTTTCCCCCGACCCGCACCTCGATTTCCGAATATCCTTTAGAATAGAGGGTTAGTTTTAAGTGCATTGGCGTGCCCTGTACCGGGACGCCGCAAAAATTTTCCACCCCTTTGACTGAGGTTAGGAAGGTAAAAGAGCGGGCTTTGATTTCTTCGCCCGGTTTATAGTCATTAGGGGGCGATTCGCTGCCCAGGGCCACTTTCCAGGTGACCGGGGGATTGACAAGGCCGTCGATCGCCTGCAGGCGAGTCGACACCCTGTCGATATTCTCTTGCCCTGTCCCGGCATTGAGAGACAGGGGGATTAAAAGGACCATAAACAGTACGATAATTGTTTGGATATGATTTAGTTTTTTCATAGGATATTTTTAACATAAAGAGAAATAATTATCAAGTGTAGGGGCAGACCTGCGTGTCTGCCCAATTTCCCGCGGGGGGCGAACACATTGGTTCGCCCCTACTTAATTATTTTGTGGAATTCTCCCGATGCCTTTTTCGCCCCGGGTTTCTTTGAGTTTTTGTAAATACGGTTTGTACAGGAAACTGCGTTCATCCAGGAGGCACAGTTGGCGGAACAAGGGAAGGGTGGCGGTAAAGGCCAGGATATCCGGCGGCAGGAATAGGCGCATGCCCATATCGGTGGCCCCGATCATGGCCTGTGGGTAGTCGATGTCTTTGAATAAAGGCAGCAATTGCATGCAGCCGGTGCCGAAAGCGACGGTTACCGGCGGCATGGGATCATCCGGCGCATAATAATAATGGGCGCCCACCATTAATGCGCTTAATTGGTCCGGGTTGACTAAAAAGGTTATACTTTTAAGATACCCGGTCATCCCCTGCCGAAGGGGGCCGATAAAAAGATGGGGATATTGCGGCTGGTAGCGTTTGGCTTGATCGAACCAGAGGCTCAACAACTCTTTCGATTCTTTTAAACCTTCTTTATCTACCATAAACGATGAAAACTCTTCCTGGTCAAAGGAATCTTTGCCGAATAACCAGTGGCCGCAGCCCCCGCAGCCGAAATTTTCGCCGTGCAGGTGCAGGGTCTTGCCTTGCAGCCAGTTTTCGTAAAATTTAAAAAGGCACATAGGTTGTTCCCGGTCCGGTTTAGTTAATGGTTCAAAGGCTTCCGGGTTTGGGGCGTCGTAAAATCCGATAAGGGGAAGCCTGATTTCTAATTTCTCAATAAGTCTTTCCGTGTTTGGCAGCATAGCCACCTCCTTGTTTTTTTCATTGCAACCAATTCCATGGTTTCATTTCAATGATAACCGACTGGAAAAAGATTGTCAAGGGTGATTGGGTAGTGTGTTCCTTTTAGGAACTGCCGGAGGTATAATGCGAAGACAAAAATTCAGTGTTGACTTAAACCGGCTGATGGATTAAACTGGATGATTGAAAAAAGAGGACCACATGAATGTAAATAAAAAGGATTTTGAACCGCAGTTCGGGAATTTCCATGAGTTGATGAAATACCGTGTCCGCGAGATATTAATCGTCTCCAGTTTATACGACGCCTTTGTCCTGGAAGAAGACGGCGGGCTGTCGGAACGAATCCTCAGCCAATACATGGAACTGAACTTACAATTTATTCCCAGGGTTCACCGCGTCCCCACCGCGGAAGAAGCGTTAACAGCCATTAAAGATAGGCACTTCGACCTGGTCATCACCATGACCCGGCTTTCGGATATGAACGTCAATGAATTTGGGAGAAGGGTAAAAGAATTAATACCCGGTATGCCCGTGATCCTACTCACTTACGAATGGGTGGAAACCGACCTGTTGGTGAAATTAAGGAAAAGCAAGACTATCGATAAGGTATTTTATTGGAGCGGCGACACCCGCATTCTTTTGGCTATTATCAAATATGTCGAAGACGCGCACAACGTGGATAACGATATCAAACAAGGGGTGCAGGTTATTCTTGTGATCGAAGACTCGCCGCGTTTTTTTTCGCTGTTCCTGCCTATTATTTATACTGAAATCATGACCCAAACGCGACGTCTGATCTCCGAAGGGGTCAATGATTTGCACCGGCAACTGAGAATGCGGGCCAGGCCCAAAATCCTGATGGCGGAAACCTACGAAGAAGGTATGGAAATTTTTGGAAAATATAAAAACAATCTCCTGGGCGTTATTTCGGACCTGCGTTTTCCCAGGGAAGGGAAAATAGATGAAGAAGCCGGTTTCCGGTTTGCGCAGAAGGTCAAAGAGGAAATCACGGATTTGCCTTTCCTGGTGCAGTCATCCAGTGTGGGGAATGAAGTGGTGGCAAAGCGGGGACTGGATTTTTTAAATAAAAATTCCGGGAGCTTGCTGCGTGATCTCCACCAATTTATACTTTCCAATTTCGGGTTTGGGGATTTTGTTTTCAAGGACGCCGCCGGCCGGGAAATCGCCCGGGCCGGGAATCTCAGCGAATTTGAGCGGGTGATTCAATATGTCCCGGCGGAAAGTCTTTTGTTCCATGCCCGGAAAAATCATATCTCCATCTGGCTCAGGGCCCGGACGGAATTCGCGTGCGCGGAAAGATTACGGCCGGTAAAAGTTTCGGATTTTAAAGATGTCGAAGCGCTTCGGACTTATATAAAAAAGTCATTCCAGGAATTAATCACCCGTACTCAATATGGGGTAATCGGCGATTTCGGACCCTCGAAATTCGTTACGCAGAACGCTTTTATAAAACTGGGCAGCGGCTCGTTGGGGGGGAAAGCCAGGGGGATTGCTTTTCTCAATACGCTGTTGGCCAAGACCGCGCTGGCGGAAACATTCAAAGAGGTAGAGATTCGCACGCCCAGTACATTTGTGGTATGCAGCGGTATTTTCGAAGAGTTTTTGCGCAGTAACAATCTCCAGGAATTCTCCATTTCCGAGACCGGTAATGATGTTATCGCGGAGAAATTCATGGCGGCGGAATTGCCGGCCAGGACCGTCAACGATCTGAGAACCTTGCTGGAAAAAATAAAATTCCCCATTGCCGTGCGTTCTTCCAGCCTGTTGGAAGACTCCCAGTCGCTTCCTTTTGCCGGTCTTTATGCCACTTTTATGCTGCCCAACAACCACCCGGAGATAGCGGTCCGGTTAAAGCAGCTCTGTGATGCGGTTAAGCTGGTATTTGCTTCTGTATTTTACAAATCCCCCAAAGAGTATGTTAAAAATACCAATTTCAGGACCGAGGAAGAGAAAATGGCGGTGATTATCCAGCAGATTGTCGGCCAGGTTTATAATGATCGTATCTACCCCGTTGTTTCCGGTGTGGCGCAGTCATACAATTATTATCCTTTTTCCCATATGGACCCGGAAGATGGGGTTGTGGAGATGGCGTTGGGCCTGGGGGCGACTATTACCGACGGCGGTAAAACGTACCGGTTTTCGCCCCGGTACCCGGAGATGCCCCCGCCATTTTCTTCCGCGGCTGATTTTTTGAAAAAGTCGCAGAGTCATTTTTACGCGCTGGACCTTTCGAATAAGGGGGTAAAGATCAGTCGCGACGAAAAATTCAGCCTGGTGCAATTGCCGTTGGCAGAGGCGGAGTTGGATGGGACCCATTATTTCGTGGCCAGTACTTTTTCCGGGGAGGATAATGCCATCAGGGATACTATCTCCATCGACGGCCCGAGGGTTATTACGTTTGCCGGTTTGTTGAAATATAAGTTTGTCCCATTGCCGGAGATTTTAAATGAAATTTTAAAAATCGGCAGGGAATCCTTTGGTTGTCATGTGGAAATTGAGTTTGCTTTAAATCTTTTTAATGATAAGAAGGAGAAGCCGGAATTTTACCTGCTGCAAATCCGGCCCATGGTGACGGGCAGGGAAAGCGTGGAAATCTCCATGGAAGATATCGAGCCGGCCGATGTGCTTTGTATGACCTCCCATTCCATGGGGAACGCGGTATTCAAGGATTTATACGATCTGGTGTATGTGGACCCGGCGACCTTTGACCTGGCTAAAACGCGGTTGATTGCCCAGGAGGTGGGGGAGCTTAATAAGGAGTTTATCGCTGAGAATAAGAATTATATTCTTATGGGTTTCGGCAGGTGGGGGACGTCGGACCCCTGGTTGGGAATCCCGTTGGAGTGGCACCAGATGTCAAGGGCGCGGTTGGTAGTGGAAGCGAACCTGGGGAATTTTAAAGTAGAGCCTTCGTTGGGCAGTCATTTTTTTCATAACCTGACGTCTTTGGGTTTGGGATATTTTCATATAGCCAACATCCCCGGTACGGAATATATATTATGGGATTGGTTAAAAGAGCAGCCGGTATACCGGGAGACAAAGTTTGTCAAGCACCTGCGTTTTGCCGGGCCGCTCCAGGTGAAGATCGATGCGCGTGGTTCCCGTGGGGTTATTTTGAAACCCTAACTTACCGCTTAATAATTAACCATTAACCATTAACAATTAACAATTGACAATTGACCCAGGCCCACGAATGAAAAACATTGGTCCACAGATTACACTGATTCACACTGATTAATGAAAACTTTTTTTTTCTTCGCGTTCCTTCGCGTTCTTCGCGGCTATTTTCAAAGCAAGCATTGTCATTCTTGACAGTCTAATTGGAATAAGTTAGAATGTTTTCTAATGAAAATTAAAGCCCCTATAATAGAGGTTGGGCAGGTCCGGATGTCGCAAAAAACGTATGATGCTTTTTTAAGTCACAACAGTAAAGATAAGCCGGTGGTGGAAGAGATCGGGAAATACCTCGAAGAAACCGCCAAGATAACTGTTTTCCTCGATAAATGGGGATTGATCCCCGGGGGAAAGTGGCAGGAGGAGCTTGAAAAAGCGCTGTCCCAATCGCGGAGTTTTGTCTTTTTTGTTGGGGAAGAGAAACCCGGTGCGTGGCAAAATGAAGAAATGCGGATCGCACTGGATGAAATGGTTACATCCGGGACGATTCGTATCGTGCCCGTGTTGCTGCCGGGGGGAAAACAACCTGAGAAAGAAAGTCGCCTACCCGGATTTTTAAGGCAGCGGACATGGGTGGAATTCAAAAACCAGTGGCATGAACCCGATGCATTAAACCGCCTCGTTTGTGGCATTAAAGGGGTTCCACCCCACACTGAAAAAACAGTGCGCACGGCGCGCCTGGGTGTGGCAACCCATGAAATCCAGTGCCCGTTCCGCGGGTTGGAAGTATTTCGAGAAGAGGACCGGGAGTTTTTCTTTGGTCGTGAAGCCATTGTGCAGCGGTTAATGACACGGCTGCGGGACGCCCGGTTTCTTGCCGTCGTCGGTCCTTCCGGCGTGGGCAAATCCTCCATCGTCCAGGCCGGACTTATTCCCCGGCTGCACGGCGATTCCATGGTAGCCCTGTTCACGCCCCGGATGGACCCCATTGAGGAACTGGCTTTTGCGCTGCTAATGGGATGCAGGCATGACGCCGCCGCCGTTAAAACACCCGTGGAAGAGTGGGTAAAACGCATGAACGTTTCGCCGGACGCCCTTCACTTTATTGCCCGGGAGGCGCTGGAACCCTTAAAATCTATCGGCAAAAAAAGGTGGATACTGGTGGTGGACCAGTTGGAGGAGTTGTTTACCCAGACCCGTTCCGAAGAGGACCGGCGCAAGTTTATCGCACTGTTGTTGAAAGCCGTGGAAAAAGAGGAAGGCCCGGTGGCCGTGATTGTGACCATGCGGTCCGATTTCCTGGGGAAGTGCGCCTATTACCCGGATTTAAATGTCTATGTCACGGATTACCTGGAGCAGATCGGCCCCATGGGCCGGGAAGAGTTAAAGTCTGCTTTGGAGGAACCGGCGCACGCCGTGGGGCTGCAATTTGAAGAGGGATTGGTGAACCGGATATTGGAAGACGCCGGCGGCGGGGCCGGGGAACTGCCCCTGGTGGAGCATGCCCTGCTGGAATTATTTACCGATAAGAAAGACGGATATTTAACCATGGCCGCTTACATCCGGATCGGGGGCATTGCCGGCGCATTGACGCAGCGGGCGGAAGAGGAATTCGGAAAACTGGCGGATAACGAAAAAGAGATTCTTCGCAATATGTTTGTGCTGCGGTTGGTGCAGCCCGGTGAGGGAACCGAAGATACGCGGCGGCGGGCGGTCAAAGAGGAATTGCTGGCTGTGGGCGGAGATAAAGAAGCCGCCGGGGCGATTTTAAAAAAATGGACGGATGCGCGGCTCCTGACCATAATGCATGACCCGGTACGAAACCAGGATATGGTGGATGCGGCCCATGAATCCCTCATCCGCAAGTGGGACCGCATCAAGCAGTGGATGGCGGAAGGAAGGGAGGTTTCGCGGCAGACCGGAATTTTGCGCCAGGCGGCGCGGGAGTGGGAACAAGCGGATAAAAATCCCGATTTCCTGTACCAGGGGGCGCGGTTGGCGCAACTGGAAACGCTCCTGGATTCCCATGCCGAGGACCTGACCGATATGGAAAAAGAGTTCATCCGGGCCGGGGTGGAGCGGCGCGAATGGGAACAAAGACAGGAAAAAGAAAGAACAGAAGAATTATTAAAAGCCAGGGCCAGGGTGATACGGCGGTCACGGGTAATCCTGGTGGTGGTTTTGATAGCGCTGATGGGAATGGGCTATTTGTGGTATCAATCGAATAAAAATAAAATTAATGCCCAGCGTCTGTTAGCAATGATATACCGGGGCAATGCGGACGTGGCCAGAAAAGATGGCGATTCATTAAAGACGCTTTATTGGCTGGCCGAAGCGGCGGCATTAACTCCGGATCGGGTATCCAGAAATGACTATTTAAGGAATATGATGAATGGGTTGTGGAGCAGAAACGAATTGTTGCACATTTTTAAACATGAAAGAGCTGTCAAGGGGGCGGTGTTCAACCGGGATGAAACTCTGATTCTCACCTGGGACAGTGAAATTTTTTATGAAAAAGGAACCGCCCGCTTGTGGGAGGCCGCTACAGGCAAACCTATCATCCAACTCATAACTCACGATAGCAGGGTAGATGGTGCGGTGTTCAACCGTGATGAGACGAAGATTCTCACCTGGGGTGGGAATTTTAGCCTAACGAGTACCGTCCGGTTGTGGGAGATCGGATCCGGCCGATCCATCGGGGCGGACATGACATACCATGGTAATATAGACGGCGCGGTGTTCAACCGGGATGAAACGAAAATTCTCACCTGGGGTATGGGTAATAATACACAAACTGGTTCCGCCCGGTTGTGGGAGGCTGGAACAGGCAAATCCATCGGCGAACCCATGACACATAATGGTACGGTAAGGGGTGCGGTGTTCAACCGGGATGAAACCCGGATTCTCACCTGGAGTGGGGATACCACGGCCCGGTTGTGGGAGGGCGGAACCGGCAAACTCATCGGCGCGCTCATGAAACACGATGATTGGGTAAGAGGCGCGAAGTTCAGCCGGGATGAAACAAAGATTCTCACATGGAGCAGTGATAACACCGCCCAGTTGTGGGAGGCAGAGACTGGCAAACCCATTGGCGAACCCATGAGACACGATGGTGACGTAAACGGTGCAGTGTTCAACCATGATGAGACGAAGATTCTTACCTGGAGCGATGATAACACCGCCCGGTTGTGGGAGGCGGGTACCGGCAAATCCATCGGCCCACCCATGAAACACAATGATGACGTATACGGTGCGGTGTTCAATCGGGATGAGACCCGGATTCTTACCAGGAGCGATGATAAAACCGCCCGGTTGTGGGAGGTGGAAACAGGCAAACCCATCGGTGCCCCCATGACACACAATGATGCGGTAAGGGGTGCGGTGTTCAATCGGGATGAGACCCGGATTCTTTCCTGGAGCGTTGATAAAACCGCCCGGTTGTGGGAGACGGAAACAGGCAAACCCATCGGTCCCCCCATGACACACAATGATGCGGTAAGGGGTGCGGTGTTCAATCGGGATGAGACGAAGATTCTCACCTGGAGTGGGGATAAATGCGCCCGGTTGTGGGGGGGTAATGGTGCTGTGTTCAATATTGATAAAACGAAGGTTACCACCCGGAGTCAAAATAAAACAGCCCAATCGTGGGTCATGGGTGTCGATTGGGATTTTCCCCTCGACCTGTTAACATTTCAAATCGCAGCCCTAACCGGCACGGAATTCGATCCTACTACCGGTGCAATCACCTTCATGGACCCGGAACGTTTTGAAAAACTAAAAGCCGAGTACCTGGAAAAGGCGGCAAGTCACTATAAATCCTGCAAATACAAAAACGCCAATATCTTCCACCGCTTCTACCCGGAAATGAATTAGGATTCTGGGGTCAGGGATCAGGGGGCAGGAAAAAGGAAGAGCAGAAGAGCAGAAGCGAGGAAGAGAAGAAAAACAAGGATAAAGAATAAATCCGAAACTCGAAATCCGAAATTCGAAACAAATTCAAAATTCAAATACTCACAATTCCAAACAAAAGCAGGCACGCGAAACACGAGAAACACACGAAAGGTAAAAATCATAAGCCCACGTATGCCCGATTACACTGATTAACACTGATTCTTGTTTATTTTTTTGTTCATTGCCTTTTTGAAATTTGCTTGTAATTTGTGATTTGCCCTCCGGGTTTTGGTCATTTGGATTTGTTTTGAATTTCACGTGTCGCGATTTCGTGCTTTTTTAAAATGACGTATCCCTGACCCTTCACAAATCAGTCTTGCATTTTTTTTAAAAACAATGTATAGTTTCACCTATGAAACGGCAAAAACTTCAATCAAAACAAAAGATACAAGATTTATTGTGTGCTGTTGGAATTGAACTGAAAACAATTTTCGGCGCTAAGCTGAAGAAGTTCATCCTGTTCGGTTCCTATTCCAGGGGGGATTATGATACCGAATCGGATATCGATGTCATGGTACTGATCGATGATCCTGAGCCACGTAAATATGATGATATCCTGTTGGATCTGGAAGTTGATCTGTCGATCGCTTTTGATGTTGTCTTATCCATATTTGTAGAAAATGAAGCGGAGTACCGGGAGGCCAGGCAGTATAAACCTTTTTTGAAAGCAATTGAAAGAGAAGGAGTTGAAATTTATGCTGCCTAGTAGAGTTAAGGATTTATGCCTCTACCGGATGGAAAAAGCAAAAGGTGACCTGGAGGCCGCTCAAATATTATATGAGAAGAAACTTTTTTCTCAATCGTTGAATCGTTCTTATTATGCAATCTTTCATATGGCCCGAGCTTTGCTGGCGCTTGATGAATTCGATACCCGTAAACATACCGGGATAATCGCTTATTTTAACAAAGAATATATAGCCAATGGGACCTTTGATAAAAAATACTCAAAAATAATCAAGGGGGCTGAGCGGATGCGATGCAAAAGTGATTATGATGACTTTTATATTGTTTCGAAAGATGAAACCTTGAAACAAATCGATGATGCCAAACAATTTATTGAAAAGCTCGAAGGATTTATAAGAAAGAGATTGGAAAACTTCGGGAGAATCTAATAAAATGGAGGGGAATAGGGGATAGGCGAAACTTAACCACCTCCTTTTTTAATTTCTTTTCAACGGGAAAAAGGATTCTATTACTAAAATACCCGGCATGTTAATAGTTTTTCCTAAAAAATCTTCATTTCACCCCATTTTTCACCTGGAAAATGATGTGCCCACTAATGAAAACGATCTGCCCGCCAGTGAAAACGATCTTCCCACCAATGAAAATGACATGCCCACCATACAAAATGATCTGCCCACCACTGAAAACGACGTGCCCACCATGGAAAACGATCTGCCCACCGCGTAAGGATAGTGAAAAAGGCCGTAGGAACGGCAAAAAAACGTGTAAGAATGCCGTGATTGGAGAGAAAGTCCCTAATTTTTCCCCCATACCGCCCGGTTGTGGGGCATCGATGTCGATTACGATTTTCCCCCGGACTTGTTAAAGCTTCAAATCGCTGCCCTTACCGGCACGGAATTCGATCCCTCTACCGGTGAAATCATATTCATCGAACCGGAACGCTGGGAAAAACCAGTAAAAAAAACATGAATGAAAAAGACCGATCCACAAATGGCCAGCTTTCTTCATCATTCATCGTTCATCATTCTATATAAAGATGTCTCCATGTATAGGCGATTACACGTTACGGCGATTGGCACTGATTTTTCCCAGTATACAGCATCTATCCCTGATGTTTTTTGTACTTCAATTTATACTGTTTTACATCGTCTTCAATTTGCTCAAATTCAGGATCTTTGTGAACTAAGATCGCATCCTTGAATTTTGCCAACCCGGCGATACATGAATCTGCAAAAGACATTGCGTTTGTGGCTTTGAAATCACCGATTGTTCTTATTAATTTTTCATCCAAAGGCTCCAGGACTATTGGAAGGTCTTCGATTAATCTGAGCCGATCTCTTGCTATGATATCGCCCTGCTCTTGTATAGAAATATAATAGACCTCAATACAAGAAACCGTCAAAATTGATATTTCATCTCTACCGTCCAGGGCATTCATCAAAAGCGTCCCTATTTCATCTGCCCCGTCTTCGTTTTCAATATATGCCAGTAAAGCTGAAGTATCTAGAACATAATTGCTCATCGAAGTTTATCTTTGGCTCGTTCTTTCAGAAGTGTTTTAACAAGATTTCCATTTCCCGAACCCCTGAGTTTATGAATAGCCTCAAAAGCCCGTTTCTTTTTCAGTACTTCCGCGGCGGTTTGGTTGTCTTCAAAAGTTACGGTTAACCGCATCTTTTCCGGCATCTTAACGTGAGTGAGCAAATCTTGAAACTCAGATACTGTTATATTCTCAAGCGTTGACATCATTTATTCAAAACCTCCAATATCGACCAGCAAATCTAAAATAGCATAAATGTAAGATAATTTCAAGCAGATTGCCAAAAAAATCCTGCCCTGTACCCCACAAATGAAAATAAATTGTCTGCCTTTATTAAATTAGCCGCTAAGAACGCGAAGACACGCGAAGAAAAACATTCGCCTACGTAGGGCGATTACTCGTTACGACGATTAACACTAATTACGGGAAATGGCCGGCCTTCATTAACCATTAACCATTAACAGTTAACAATTAACAATTGACAATTGACAATTAACAATTATCCCCCATTAACCCCAAAAGGTCCTCTCTTCTTCGCTTCCACTCTTCCTGTTTTTCTCACCTTCTCACCTTCTTACCCTCTTACCTTCTTCTTTTCGCTTCCGCTCTTCCCTTTTCCCCTCCTCCCCCTGTGCCATTTCTACAAGAATTGCATTGATTTAGTCTTCCTTCGCAGGATAAAAGCCATCCTACGCAGTAAAGTGTTCTTCCATCGCAGTACAAAGGTCATCCCCCGTAGTAAAAGAATCATAATTGGCAGGAGAAAAAGCTTCCAATGCAATATAAAAATCATAAAAGAAACCCTGAAGCCGGCTTCGCACACACCTGACAACCATCAAGAAACACCCGGGGCGGCGCAGTAAAAAAATCCCCCGGGCTATTGAAATCAAAAAAAAATTCCGTTAAAATATGAGAGTCGTAAGCGGGCATAACTCAATGGTAGAGTATCAGCTTCCCAAGCTGGGTGTTGCGGGTTCGAGCCCCGTTGCCCGCTGTTTATTTAGTATTGCTAAAAATATCCACTACCCCGGGATAACGAACAACCGGCGACAAGAGGAAATATGACCGAACAACCGGACGCAAAAAACACAACTTTACCGGAAGACCTTCTAAAGCTCCTGGGTACACCACAGGAACAATTTCCCATTTCCGGGACGAAAGAATGGGTAATCGACATTTGCCGACGCCTGGGCGATTGGTTCGAAGCCCGCAGGAAAGATAGCGAAGAATTGGCGGGCTTCGAAGCGGAATCGAATCACCTTAAAAAATGGCCGGAGCATGTCAAACCCTATTCCATTTATCATACCGCCCGCCTGACCTGGCTCCAGGCTTACCCGCCGTATCACCGGGGAAAATACGAAGAGGCCCTACAACTGGTTCAAGCCGCATTGTCCTTGCTGGACCAGGCACAGGCCCCCGAGTCTGAGACGGAAGATTTTTTTAAATTAAAAGCCAACCTGTTCCATGATATCGCCGCGGTCCAGGATGAACTGGCAAACACGGAAGATGCCTTGAAATATTACCGGCAAGCCCTGGAAATCCAGGAGCAACATTTCGGCCGTCAGCACGCCGATACGGTTGAGACCATCAGTAATATCGGCGCCACTTATGACCGGGTGGGCAACCGGGAAGAGGCCGTAAAGTACTTTGAACAGGCCCTGGAAATCCGCCGCCAACTTTTTGGAGACCTGCACCCGGAGACCGCAACTTCTTTTAATAATATCGGGACCTGCTATTATGAATCGAAAAGGTACGCGGAAGCCATCCAGTACCTGCAAAAAGCAGTGGAAACCCGGCAGCAAGTACTGGGATATGAGCACCCGGATACGAATGATTCGCTCTATAACCTGGCGGTTTGCCTGGTGAACCTGAAAAAACTGAAAGACGCTTATGAACGGGTAAACCGGCAATTGAAAAAACTACCCCCGGATCATCGCAACTATGCCGAACTGGCGGGGTTGCTCCGGTACATCGATTCGGAAAGCGTCAAATCCGGTTTCCGGCCTATGTCCGCGGTATCCGCGGGAAAAGCAGGCAAAAAGAAAAAGAAAAAAAGATAGCCACAGTCAGGCGACGAACACGGACAGACTCGGACGAAAAAATCTGTGTAAATCTGTGTAATCTGTGGACGAATGTTTTTCTTTCTGTGTTTTCTGTGGGCCTTTTTAATTCATGGGCCTTTTGACAAAAACCGATAAATCTGGTAATATGCTGTTTCATTACATTAAAAAAAATGAAAAACCATGAATGACAAAATAACCCAGGCTGCCCAATTGATCAAAAATTCAAAGCATACCATCGTTTTCACCGGGGCAGGTATTTCGGTAGAGAGCGGCGTCCCTCCTTTCCGGGGAAAAGGCGGCCTGTGGGACAAACATGACCCGATGTTATTCGATATCGGCTATTTCAAAGCACACCCGGATAAATCCTGGGCGTTGATCAAAGAAATTTTTTTCGATACCTTCGACAAAGCGGATCCCAATGACGCCCACAAATGCATTGCGGAACTGGAAAAGAAAAATTATGTCAAAGCGGTCGTCACGCAAAATATCGACGGGCTTCACCAGAAAGCCGGCAGCCGGAAAGTCTATGAATTCCACGGCACCTGCCGCACTATTTCCTGCTTGATGTGCAAATTTCCTTACGACGCCGACAAGGTCTCCCTGGAAAAACTTCCCCCACGGTGCCCCCAATGCCTGGGCATTCTAAGACCGGATTTTGTCTTTTTCGGGGAACCCATTCCCAGGGACGTTAATGTGGAATCATTTTACGAGGCGCAAATTTCCGATGTCTGCATCGTAATCGGCTCCACCGGCGAAGTGATGCCCGCCTGCCAGGTCCCTATCCACGCCAAATCAAAAGGCGCTAAAATAATCGAAATCAATATCGCACCTTCAAACTTTACTCATACCGTAACGGATATTTTCCTCCAGGGAAAAGCCGGGGAAATCATGCCGCTTATCATGAATGAAATGAAATGAAATTACTGATAGATGCACAAGGCGGTATGGCCGGAGATATGTTTTCCGCGGCCCTGGTTTCCGCCGGCGCCGATTTTAAATCCCTTCAAGAGGTAATGCTGGCCGCGGGACAGGAACTGGGTTCCGCCCGGATCGAAATTAAAGAAACCCCTGACGGCGCTTCCCAATTGGCTATAAAATTGGATTCCGCCCGGCGCCACCTGGCCGGTTATGAAGCCCGGGAAATCCTGGCGAAACTTTTTAACCGGTTCGATGTCAAGGAAAAATACAGGGCCATGGGCATGAATATCCTGGAGATTCTCTCCAAAGCAGAGATAAGGGCGCACAAAGAGTTCAATATCGTAATAGAAGACGATCATTCCCATCATCATCATGATAACCACAGTCATCCTCACGAACATCACGAACATCACGATCACCCGCATCATGGCCATGAGGAAGAGGCGTTTTTGCATGAGGCCCAGGACATTGTGATCGATATCATGGGCGCTGTGGCGGGTATGCAATTGCTGGACATCGGGCCCGAAGCCGATTTATCGGCCCCGGTTTCAGTCGGGGGCGGTCATGTGCATTTTTCCCACGGGACCCTTCCCGTACCGGCGCCGGCGACTTCCATTATACTGGAACAATACGGCATCCAATGGAAAAAAGGACCCATCGATAAGGAACTGTTTACGCCCACCGGCGCCGCCATTTTAGCGGCGTTAGGCGCGAAAGTTAACGCCGCCGCCGCCATCGATACCCTGGATGTGAAGGCTATCGGAACATCCCGCGGGGCAAAAATATTGGACATCCCACCCTTAAAACTCATGCTTTATTAAAAACCAACGAATGAAAAAGAATTTGGCCACAAAGGCACGAAGGCACAAAGAATCACAAAGGAAAAATTTTTATTATAAAAAATCCCCGCTATCTTCGTGTAAAAAGTAATGTCATAAGGAGACAATCAACCGACCATGTACATTGACGGAAAGAAAGCTCTTTTAATGATAAAAGACCCGGACATAAAAAATAAGATCGGCAATTACCTTTTTTTCCGTTACAACTTACTGACCGAATCCGTGGACGGTATACTTGAAGTGCTCCAGCAGATAAGCGGCGACAGTTCCTATGAGCTGGTGATTCTGGATGAAGCGGTGGCCGGGTTGGCCACGGCGTCCCAGACATTGATTAACATTAAAGACCGGGACTTTGAAACCAATGTTTTGTATCTTTCGACGTTATTGGAGATCACGGATCCCTATTTCCTCGGCCAATTGGACCTGTTGCCCCATTTTTCCGATACTTTTTACCGGTTGGACCAGACCAACACGCAGCTTCAACTGAGGCTTGACATGCACTCCCCGGTTATGAGGGCTTCCACCATGGAAGAAGTATACCCGGTTGTATGCCGGCGGTTGGCGGAGGCGTTTAACGCCGACGGCGCGTTGTGCGCTAATTTAAGATTAGGCGTTGAGCCGGTGACCAGGGGCATCATGGTGGGGAATTTTCCCTGGGAAGACCGGGAAAGATATGAATTTCATATTCCCTCCAGTGGGTATTTCCGTGAATTGATTACTTATTACAGGCCGGTTCATATCCCGGATTTAGATGAATACCCGGAGTTTCGCCGGGAATTGGAAGAAAAATTTTCCTTCCCCTGTCGTTCCATATTATTATTACCCATGCAGCTTGCCGGCAAGTGTGTAGGGTTTATCGGCATGTATATGCGGGAGAGTTCGCGGGTATTCAACCTGGTGGAGATAGAGCTCAGCCAGCGGTTGGCCGACACGGCGGCGGCGGTGCTTGTTTCGATTTTTTTCAAAAAGCATGTGGGGGTTCCCATCGACCGCCTGGAAGAGAAAGTGATCGGGTAATCAAAAGCTTTTCATTATCAAAAGTTTTGGGAAGTCCAGAAACCCTTTTTCAAAAGGGTTTCTGGTCGTCGAAGACAATATTGTTGACACCAACGAAAGTTTTTGATAGAATAGGTATGCCTGAAAAAACGAGCGCGGAGAGTTGGCAGAGCGGTCGAATGCGGCGGTCTTGAAAATCGTTGACCCTTTACGGGGTCCCGGGGTTCGAATCCCTGACTCTCCGCCACTTACCATTTCCCATCAACAACTCCAATGTTCTTTCTCTTTCCCTTGACTTTGCTATCATTTTGCGCTATCATTAAACTGCGTGATGCTTGGTTAAAAGGAAGTGAATATGTCTAAAAAAGAGAAGCTGATTGAAAAATTTATGGCCAAACCATTAAGAAGAGATTTGACTTATGAAGAACTGGAAAAATTATTTGAGATGCTTGGGTATATAAAAAAAGAAGGAAAAGGATCGAGGGTTAGATTTTCAAACCGGGAAATCGGGGATATCTTTACCATGCATAAACCACATCCCGGAAACATCCTAAAATCGTATGTAGTAAAAGAAGTCTATGAAAAATTAAAGGAGATACTAAAATGAATAATTTATTAACCTATAAAAATTATATCGGTTCCGTAGAATACTCCGCAGAGGATGATATATTTCATGGGAAAATCGAGTTTATTACCGATACGGTTCTCTATGAGGGCGATTCCGTCGCAGAGTTGAAAAAAAACTTTCACGATGCTGTGGAAGATTATATCGAAGCCTGCAAAGAGATCGGTAAGGAACCGCAGAAACCGTTTAAAGGAAAACTCTTGTCCAGGATAGAACCCGATCTGCATAAACAAGCGGCTTTAATCTCTTTGCAGAGACATATTTCTCTTAACAAATTCGTCGAAAACGCAATTAAACATGAAATCGAATTGCATTCAGTGTAAACGATATCCTATTTCCCCGGCGTAAAAGGGTTTTTCCAATCCAGGGGGCCTTTTTCAAAGCGGTACTGTAAACGCCCCAACACCACTTCCCAGGCTTTGTCGAAATATTGCAGCGCTTTTTGCCACTCCTCGCCCACCTGCCAACCCAGGTGCACCAGGGAGATGCGCGTTTTCTTTTCTTCCAACGGCTGGAAATAGAGGACCACCCAGGTGCGTTCAAGGCGTACGGCCGGCATATGGGGCGGCGCATTCCAGGTGAAGGAAAGCATCTCTCCCGGGACAAAACTCAAAATTTTGCAACCTTCACTGCCCCGCTTTCCCTCCGGCATTTTGGGATCGAAGTACATTTCGAAGTCGCCGCCCACAGCCAATTCCACCGACGCTTGCGGCGCAAAAAAAGCGGTTACCCCTTCCATGGTGGTCCAGGCTTGCCAGGCGTCATCCACCGACGCCTGCACAACCACTATTTTCCGGATCATCAAGCCCGTGGTCATGAAGAGTTTCTTTTCAGCCGCGGTTGAATCTTCCGGCCGCGCATCGAGTTTCGTTTCCAGGACCGGGAGCACGACCGTCACGAATACCAGGGCGACGCCCATTATCCATACTACTGCATTTACCCATGATTTTATCATTGGTTCCTCCAATTTTAAAACTTCAATGTACCATGAGGGAAAACTTTCGTCAAGAAATTCAGATAACTTATTTACTATCCTTTCTTAATATAATATAATGGATTTTAAAAAACGGAGGTCAGAAAAATGCGACTTAAGAAAAACTTTGTATTAATAATGTCACTGGTCTTACTGGTATTTTCTTCCCAATCATTAATGAGCACCCATTTTAATGATTATGAAGATTATAATTATAACCGCTTAATGGGAATAGCCGGCCGGGACGGGCGTGTGGACGTTATGGTCAAGATGGATGTCCCCAATATTAGAGAATTAACAGCCGTTTCCACCGGTTTTACCACCGGCGGCGCGAATATAGATGCGGCCTATGTCCAGGCGGCTTTTAATGCGGACCTGGCGCTGGAGCAGGCTATTTCAAACGCAAGGGATTCCGTATTCCACCGGTTAAATGGCATGACTTACGATATAAACCGCACCTTTTCTACTATTCCCTACATTGCCTTGACGGTTCCCGGGGAGACCCTGGAAAAGTTAAAGGCTATTCCCGGGATACTGGATATTGAGGAGGACAGACTCACCCCGCTGCCGGAGTCCCCTGGAACGGAAAGTGTCGGCGGCGATATTAGTATACCCCAGTTGAACCAATCCGTGGAGGTTGTGGGCGCTCCAATTGCCTGGGACATGGGATTTAGCGGCGCCGGGTGGTATGTGGCCGTACTGGATACCGGCCTGCTGACGAGCCATGAGATGTTCCAGGGGAAAAACATCGTAGAGCATTGCTTTGCCAGGGGCGACGACGATTCCGACGCCTACGGCGATTGCCCCAACGGACTGGAGGAAATGTCCGGCCCCGGGTCCGCCTTCCCCTACTACAGCCCTCATGGGACCCATGTAAGCGGGATTGCCGCCGGGAATAATCACAACGACCGCTTTGGCGTGGCAAAGGACGCCGGTATCATTGCCATCCAGGTTTTTTCCTATATCGACAGTTGGAGGAGTGTGGGTTCCTATGATTCGGATAACTTGAAAGGTCTCGAATGGGTTTATTTGATGAGAAATACCTACAATATTGCTTCGGCCAATATGAGCCTGGGCAGTAACGAATCATATTCCAGTTTCTGCCATACTACCCAATCGGATGCCATCGATAACCTGAAAGCCGCCGGGATCGCCACTGCGGTCGCTTCCGGTAATGAATCCCAATGCAATGCCGTGGCCTCTCCCGGCTGTACTGAGAGCGCCGTTACCGTAAACGCCTCTACAAAGCTCGACGCCGACACCACTTACGGCAACTGGAGCGATACCATCGTGGACCTGGTGGCCCCCGGCAGCGACATTAATTCTGCCTGGACAGGCGGCAACAACAGTTATGCGTCCATGCAGGGAACTTCCATGGCAACCCCCCATGTGGCGGGTGCATGGGCTATTTTTAAACAATATGACGCCGGCTTGAGCGTGGATGAAATAGTGACGGCCCTGAAAGAAACCGGGACGCCGATCTCCAGTACCCGGTGCACGGGAAGATTACCGGAACCCAGGATTAATGTCGCCGCCGGTTTAATGACTTTCTTTAATGTCGCCCCCCCCTTGAACCTGACGGTCGTGCAACAAAAAAACCAGTCTTTATTACAGACAGAATACTTGAATGAGTTAACCTGGGAGGAAAACCCCCGTAATGTGGGTAAAAACGTTGCCTTCTACAGGGTATACCTGTATGAAAATGACCAGCCAAATCTCCTACAACAGGTCGACAGCTCGACGTATCAATACCGGCACCGAAAAGCAGGCCTGCGGGTCGAAAGAAAATACGGGATTACCGCTGTAACCTCGGACGGGGATGAAAGTTTTCCCTATACCTATACGATTAAATTCGGAGTTGAGCAGTAATCGATACTATAACTAATATGCAAAAGAAATTGCTTGAGCTTCTCCCCGGGTTCAGGGGTAAAAAAATCATCGTCTGGGGCGACTTGATCCTGGATGAATACATATATACCACCACCAGCAGGATTTCCCGCGAAGCGCCGGTGCTGGTTACCGAATTCGAATCCAATGAATACATCCTGGGCGGCGCCGGCAACGTGGTAATGAACGTCAAAATGCTGGGCGCCGTCCCCATCCCGGTGGCCTTTATCGGAACCGGCGCGGACGGGAAAACGTTAAAAAAAATACTGGGGCAGAATTCGATTACAACGGATTTTTTGGTGGAACTGGACGATTACCGGACGCCGAAAAAAAGCAGGATCCTGTCCGGCGGTGAAAATACCAAAAAACAGCAGGTGCTCAGGATCGATGCCCTGAACAAAGCGGAAATCGGCAAAGCCGCCCATGGAAAAATCGAGGGCGCCCTCCGGGACCTTTTAAAACATACCGAGTATTTAATTATTTCAGACTATCTTTACAAATCCGTTATACCGGATGTTTTCAGCAGTATCCGCCGGCGGTTCCCCTCCAGGAACATTATTATCGATTCCAGGGACCACTTGATGGAATTTAGAAATGCCACCATCGCTACCCCCAACGAACCGGAAATCAAAAAACTCTTCCCGGTAAAGAATTTCTTTTCAGAACAGGAGTTCGATGAAGCCGGCGAAGAATTGCGAAAACGGTTAAATGCCGGGGGTATTGTTTTAAAGCGCGGCCACAAAGGCATGATGGTTTTCGAGAAAGACAAACCCGCGGACAAGATCGACATTCATGGCCCCTCGGAGATCGTGGACGTCACCGGCGCGGGGGATACGGTGATATCGGTGCTAAGCCTGGCGTTATCGGCGGGCGCGGACTTGATGTCGGCGGCCCGGCTGGCCAATATTGCGGCCGGTATCGTGGTGATGAAAGAAGGATGCTACCCTATCGGCATCCACGAACTGGAAAATGAGCTTAACTAAATTTTATCCCCTGGAAAAACTGGCGCCGGCGCTGGTGGAGCAAAGAAAAAAAAACAAGAAAGTCGCATTGGCCAACGGCGGCTTCGACCTGGTCCACATCGGCCATGTCCGTTATTTGAAAGGCGCCAAAGAGACGGCGGATATCCTGGTGGTGGCCCTGAACTCCGACCAATCCCTGAAAAAATTAAAAGGCCGGCACCGGGCCATCCTGGATGAAAATTCAAGAATACGCATCATTGCCTCTTTCGAATGCGTAGACTACGTTACTATTTTCAATGAACAAACAGTGGACCGGGTGCTGCTGACGTTGAAACCGGATGTCCACTGCAAAGGCTCGGATTATACGGTGGATACGGTGCCTGAAAGGGAAACCGTAAAATCCTACGGCGGGGCCATCGCCATCGTCGGCGGCGACAAGGTGCGCTCCACCTCCCACATTATAACAGATATCAGGAACCGTGGCCGCTAATTTAAAAAACAAACGCTGCATCAAATGCCTGGAACCATGAACGAACCGGAATATAAAAACATTGCCGTTATAAGGCTGTCGGCCCTGGGTGATATCATTCACACCCTGTGGGCTTTCACCCTCTTGCGGGGGGCCTACCCCCATGCGAAAATTAGCTGGTTCGCGGAACCCGCGGGCGCCAAATTGTTGGAAAATTTCCCGGGCATCGACCGGGTCATTGTGACGAACTTCAAACAAAAGGGCCTGGCGAATAAAATAAAAGAAGCCAAACGTATCCGCTCGCTGTATGGCAAAACAAAAAAATTCGACATGGTGTTGGATTTCCAGGGTTTGTTGAAATCGGCCTTCCTGGCCCGGCTCCTGGACGGGGCGGTTACGGTGGGGTTCCATAAAAAGAATTTAAGGGAACCGTTAGCGCGTTTCTTCTACCGGCGAACAGTGGATTTTTTCGATGACCGCGCCCTTCATGTAGTGCTGAAAAACATTCACCTGGCCAATTTCAACGGCCGCCTCGCGGCGCTTACGCCGCCGCAGTTACCGCCGCCGCTGCACCCCAACGGTCTAAAAAAAATGGATTGGGACCGGGTAAAGGTTCAATTGGCGGACCTGTCGCCCTGGGAAAAAGCTATGCAAGAATTCCTGGCGCGCCATGGACTGGAAATGAATAATTTCCTGGCGCTGAATGTGGGCGGCGGCTGGCAATCCAAATTGCTCTTCCCCGGGCAGTATATTGAAATTGTAAACGGGGCCCGGGAAAAATACGGCTGCCGGGTGGTTATCCTGTGGGGCAATGAGAAAGAGCAAAAGGTGGCGCAAGAAGTTTCTCAAAAGACGGGGGCGGTCATGGCGGATTTTTTTAATTTCAGCCAACTGCTGCTTTTTATCCGCTGCGCCCGTGTGCTGGTCAGCGGCGACTCGCTGCCGCTCCACCTGGCAGACCTGGTGAAAACGCCTTCCGTGGGTATCTTTACCGCCACATCGCCTTTTAGAAACGGCTCTTTAATGCCGGACAGCGTCTCTATTTATGAAAAATTACCTTGCGGTTTTTGTTATAAGAAAAAATGTGGTACAATAGAATGTATAAAAAATTTAGACATAAACAAAATAATTCAAACCATCGGGACCTTATATGAAAAATTCAGTTGAGCTTATCATTAAATATCGTGCAACCGTAGGTATTGTGTGTCTACTCGTGCTCCTGTACCTGGCCGAACCCAGTCCGTTATCGCTTCCGCTGGGGTTCTTTTTTATAATTGCCGGGATGTTCTTCAGGGGGTGGGCGGCGGGTTTTATCAACAAGGATAATGAACTGGCCACCAGAGGCCCTTTTGCCCTGACGCGAAACCCACTTTATTTCGGGAATTTTGTACTGGGGATGGGAATCGCAATTGCGGGTAATAATATATACTCGTATGCGATTTTCCTGGTTTTCTACGCGCTGTTCTTTCCCTTTTTAATGACCATCGAGCATAAGCGCCTGAAAAAGAAGTTCGCTGAGCAGTATGAGAAGTGGGCCAAAGGTTCGAATTCTTTCTTCCCCAAAATAAAAAAAGTGGACTGCCGTGGGTTTAACATTTCCTTTTACATGAAAAATAAAGAGTACCGGGTGTTGTATTTCTCGCTTTTTATTGTGGCGGTGATGATATTGAAAGTATTGAAGCTTATAAAGCGCATATAACTATTAAAAAGCGTTTCCGGTTAAGTGTTCCCGGATATTTCCCACATGATTGGCATGCCCCAGTAAGGCCCCTTTAAATTCCCCGCCGCCCACTGAAATGCCCACAATTTCGCCGTTTTTATTCAACACCGGAGAGCCGCTGATGTATTTCGGTTTTTTCTCCTGGTTTTCGTATTTAAATACCAGGGTGCGGTCCGTGATTTCCACCACCACGGCTTTAAATAATTGCCTGCCCGGTTTTTCCGGCGACCGCGCCGCCTGCCACACGGGGTCGCCCACAACCGGGGGCCGGTGGGCCAGCGGGACCGGGGTTAATCGGCCCGCGTCCCGCACGCGGAAAGCGGCAATATCCCGGTCCGAATAAGGCTCCTCGCCGCCGGTCCGGGCATTGGGCAGGACCAGCATGGGCCCGGCGGTTCCCAGGTGTTCCGTCATCCAATTGGGCGCAAATATGTCGTAAATATCCACATGGGTGATAATTGCCGGCAGTTCCCTGCCGGTATAACTTTTATTCTGTTCCGAGCAGTCGATGCCCTTTTGTTTGATTATCTCATCCATTACATGAAGCGCCGTCAACAGCAGCGGCCCGCTATTTTCTTCGACCATTGCCGCAAAGGCACAGCCCCCGATAAACGACTCCATCCCGACGGAAAAAATAGGCCTTACGACAAAATGGCCCGGCGTCCCGGGCGTGGGTGCGGCGGGGTGACTGATGGGCAGCCAACTCTCGTACTGATCGGACGGTTTCCCTTCCAGGACTTCGAAGCGATGTTCTTTTATTTCCAGGAGTGCGGCGCTGCTGTCTTCCGCCGGGTGGATGATCTTCCCTTCCTTAAATTTCTCATAACAGGGCTCGCATAAATCAGTATCCGGGCCATCCGGGCATGATTCGCAGTGAAATCTCCGCCCCACGATGGGGGCCGCATTGCAATTATGACAATGATTCCATACATGTATCAAATCACTGGTGGAAACTGAAATCGCATTCATTTTTATATTCCTCTTAAACAGGCTAAGCCCTTATTCCTTTCGGCACATAATCGATGGGGAGAATCTCTGTCCGACCATCCTGAAGCACATCCACTGTTTTTTCGTGCAAATCGCTTTCTATCGTTCCTCCAACGATGATACAGCCGTCGATGGTAACCCCCCTGCGCACCTGATGCATGTCATCCACTTTTCTTTCATTGACTGAGATTTCATCGCCATTATCGGGAAAATACGAATAAGGTTTCCATAATACGGAGTTGCTGATATTGGCTTTTCTTTCGATGGTCCAATCGTCACCGATGATGGCATATGGCCCTAATGTAGTTTCAGGACCGATCACGCAGTCGTTGCCGATAATCACCGGCGGGATAATAGTCACTTTGGAAAAATCGATGGCCACATTGGTTCCCAGGTAACCCCAGGGGAGTTTTTCGTAAGGGATTTCGATTTCGATAATGCCATCAAGGAAGGATTTGTTAACATTCAAATAATCGCGTTTTCGACCTACATCATACCACAGGCCGTCATATTCTATACCCCAGAGTAAGAAATCTTTCGGCAGTTTCACATAATCCAATTTACCCAGCATTGCCGGGAATACGTGTTGGCCGAAATCGTAAAAAGGGTGGTCCAGTTCCGGGTTTGCCGCGGTGCGTAAGGGGTCCAATGCTTTTAGTAAATCCATTTCTATCATATAAATCGAGGCATTATTCAAATTGCTGGGAGAGTTGGGGTCCTTTTCCCTGAAATTGACAATTTGCCCTGACTTTACGACAGCTCCTTCCAGGGATTCGGGAGAGGCCAACTCAGCCGTTCCGAATTCGCTTCTTTTTTCCCAGGGTACAGGGCTTAAAACCATGGATAAGGCGGCCCCCTTTTTTTTGTGAATGTCGTACATTTGTTCCAGTAATTCCGCGCTGAAATTGGTGACGATATCGCCGCTGGGAGCGATGATAGTGACGCCTTTGAATTCGCTTATGCGGGGCATGGTTTCATTTTTGAGTACTTGTTTGGCTTTATTTCCCAGGGCTTGTTTGCAAACGCCGCCCAGGGTGCCGGTTGGGGTGTCTTCTTCGATATAAGCGATATCGGCCCCGAATTTTGCGCCGTCTTTGAAGTAGTTCTTAATGGTGTTGCTCAGTACGCACAGGTTCATGGAGATATCGGTAATGCCGGACTTAATCGCCCTGCGAATCCACATTTCTGTCATGGGGACGCTGCCGCCGATGGGAAACATGGGTTTGGGAAGATGGTGGGCAGTGAGGGGGTCCATGCGTTTGCCTAAACCGGCAGCTAATACGGTGAGCTTGATTTTGCCGTCTACGCCCTTTTGGTGTGTCCAACTGTTTGCTAGATAATTTTTCAATTCTATGGTCATAGTATATTTTAATATGAAACAACTATTCCTGTCAACTGATGCCTTTCATGAAAATAGCCACCAAGGCACCAAGGCACCAAGGTACACCAAGGGAGTTATTTGCTATTTTTTAATTCGAAGGATTGCCCATAAAGGTAACAAGACGATTTATCACGTTTACCGGTAACCTTTCCAGGTTCTCCCTGACATCATTGGCTTTTGCAGTGGAGCAAGCCAGGAGGATACGGGACAGGCCAATTATCATCCCGGAGGAAAAGAAATTTTAATACGTATTAACGTGTCAGGAAAAATAAATTCCTGGATTTGTTTTTTTAATCTTTTATTACCAATGCGACTTGAAATTCTCTTTGCAACAAGCCTGGAAAATCAAGAATGTAAACCTGGATTTTAATCGATCGTTTGCTCTCACAAATATCGGACAACTCATCAATTTCAAATTTAAAATTGTTTAGAGCAGATTGGGCAGACTCCTTGGTAACAGACATTAGCTGAGAAAGGCTGAATTTTACCTTCCTGATTTGTTTTCGCTGATGTTCAACTTCATTCGGTAACATGACTGGGAGATCTATCGTCGATGATGTTATAACCTCAATGCTCTCGGAATTTGGTAAAGATTCAAAATAGACGGGTACAAGACCGAATTCTTTACTTAGCCTAATATCGGATAATAGTTTATCGTTAGCAAGGTGCCTTTCGTATGGCAAAAAGAATATCTTTTGACTTGTAAGGTCTTCCGCTGAACGTGAAAGAATAAGTTGATGAGCCTGGTCCGGTAAACCAGGTGACCGGCCAGCAATCGTCACTCCTTCGTTTCCTGTTGCTTTTGAACGGGTAGTACCAGCTACTAACTGGTATCTCGACCGAATACTCCCGCTTAAAAAATCAAGTGTGTAGAATCCATTACTAATTTTTTTTTCGGATGAAATACCGCACTCAAAGAATATCTTCTTGTCCCCTGGGAATGGAATGATTTCAAGGTCAGACCCCGGATATTCGGAGCTTACTGCTTGTAAACATAAATCTGAATACGGGTGGAGAATTTTTGATGCCCTCAGGAAAGTATCCACATCATCCTGGCAAAGCATAAACTGAATGTTAGCAGTATTTCGATAATTACCAAGTAGAGCCTCTTTCCTTCCGCACATCCATAGTCTGAAGATGCTGTCCTTAGCCTCAGGAAACCAATCGACCAATTCAAATAGTTCATCTATTAGTTGTTCGAAGTTTAATTCCGGAGGCTTTCTTAAATCAATCTGTTCCTGTACACGCCGAATTGATTTCCTTACATGGGGTAGATAGTGCAGGTTATATCGTCGGCAAAGCGATTCAGCTTCCTGGAACAACATCTTGGCCTCATTTAAATTGCCAATCTGCATTTGAATTTCGCCAAGATTTATGGCAGTGCCTGCTATAAGCTCATAGTACGGCGTGCCGTCAATAAGTTTTTTTAGTTCTCGATATATATCAAACGCTTCATTAATCTTTCCCAATAATCCGTTGATATGAGCGATAGAATCGAGGCACTTACCGATACCCCCTATATCCGCTAATGACTCAAAGGCTTTCTTTGCTTTTTGGTAGTAGACCAGGGCTTGATGGAAGTTCTCCATCCCCTCGTAGAAGGAACCTATCTGACCTGTTATGAACGCTCGTTTTGGTTCTGCTTGGGTTGAAAGCAGGAATTTTTCCAACGTTTGGATACCATCTGAAAGCAGCCTGTTTCTTTCGTCAGTATCCTGGGCAATTTGAGCCAGGTTTTTAACTGACCCCGCATAACCATCTAGCAATCCTTCTCGAACAGATAGGTCTCTTGCCCGTTCAAAGTATTTTTTAGCCTTCTTAATTTTCCCGGCCTCCAGATAAGTATGACCAAGTTTGTTCAAATACGCTTCTTGATCCTTGCAGTCGCCGGATTTTTCCACTTCTTTCAATGCGGCTTCAAAGAAAGCCGTAGACTTATCTGTTTGCCCGATTGTAAAGTAATATCGTCCTTTTAGGTCAAGACATTTGGAATGCCAAACATGATCGCCTATCTCGCCGTAAATTGCAGTAGCTTCATCTAAAAACTGGTTACCGGCATCATACTGCGCCTCACGATATTTCAGGCGGGCCAGCAAATAAAGTATTTTGCTAACATCCGGTTTGAAACCGGACATCCGCTCCCAATCAAGCGCTCGCATATAATTTGATTCTGCATCCTCAACATTGCCCTCATGCTCATAAATTAGACCTTTGTGATGATAGCAACCGGCAATGCCATGAATGGCATTTTTTTTAGTTTTTGGATCGCCTTCTTGATACACGCTCAATAAATAGGTAAGAGCCTGGTCGTATAAATTAAGGGCTTCGCTGGAATTACCGCGATGATCCTCGATCCATCCCATTTGATGAAGAGTATTCGCGATCCTTTGTTTATCCTCATGCTTTTTATCGAGTTCTAAGGCTTGATCGAGGTATGCTTTAGCCTCATCTAAATTCCCAACATCTATTTCAATACCACCCAAATGACACAAAGTTGCCGAAATATCCATCTCCGAATTGAGAGATCTGAATTCCAGTAGGCATTCTTGCAGTACGGCTTTTGCGTCGGCAGGGTTCTTATCCCATTCATTTAAGATTATCGCCAAACCGCATTTAGCCCTTGCCATGGCACGGTTATGTCCATAACTTGTCGCGAGCTCCACTGATTTTTGAAAAACAATTCTTGCCTCTTCATAATTACCTAAGTCTCTTAAATCCCATCCTTCATCAAAAAGCGAACGTATATCATCCGGGATTTTTGGGATTTCCGCTTTGGTATCCGGATCCACTAGCTTCTTAATATCGGCAGCCATAGCATTGACTGTTTCTTCGGTTTGATGGGCAGTTTTGGCAACGTCATGCAAAACCGTATGTATTGTGATAATCGCCTTTTCTAAACCTTCCTGGAAAGGTTCATTGGACAATCGGTGGTCGATAGTATCTTTCAGTTGGTCTAACTGGCTTCCCAGGACATCCAGTTTCTGTAAATCTTGCTGGATAACCTCCTGGCTTGCCTGTACAGCGTTGACATCTGCATATATCCCTTCCAACAACAATCGCTGAAATGCCCGCCATGCCTTGTTACACTCTTTACTGTCTGTCTTCAATTCTTCGTGAAAAAAAGACAATACCTCGTTTAGCAAATTCTGCCGTAAGAAATCTCTAAAGTTTTCGCTATAATTGTATCGATCTTCTGTTCTATTAATGCGCTCCCATAGCTTATCTGCAGCCGTATCTTGATTTCCGTAGAGAAAATTCTTAATCTCTTGTTCATTAGCAGCTTTCTCTAAGTGTGAAAGGAAGGTTGTTTGTGCTTGTTCTCGCAATTCTTTGAAAAAGACCTTTATAGATTTTTTTTCATCCTTTGGCAGTGCATTTGCCTCATCAAGTTCGAAATACTTTTTCTCCAAATATGCTAATGCTTTGATAAAAGCACGGGATAAGGCTAGTTGAATATCATGGTTGAGAATACCGTCATTGCTGTATAGCCATCGTTCCTTGAGTTTTACGGCACCGAATTGGATTATATTGCTCCCTAAGTTAATGCCGATACCTGCCATGACAGCCTGGCCAATCGTTCCACCAATGGCATAACCAACAGTAATAATCGAACAAGTAGCAAAAATTCCTAACAAATTTGAGGATTGTTCTTTTTTCAACATATAATTCTCCCTCCGATTACTGATATTACAACAGCATGTAACTCAACATCAGCGTTCACCGGGAGCCTGCATTTTCAGGGACCCAGTGGAGCGCCTTGTTAAACGATTTGTTGAACGAGTCAGTTCCAGGAGCGATCTCAGCGCCTTATTTACTGAATCGGAATCCTGGAAAGCCCTGACTATGTCGGGATCGAGGATAACTACATTGGATCCTTCTTCCAGTAATCGTCGGCAATACTTCCCACGAGTAGCTTTTGAATAGTCAAAATCGTACTCGGGGCGTAACTCATCGCTGCTTTGTCTCTTAACTTTCATGTTTTTTCCTCTCATGCGCAGTCGCAGGCCTTGCGCTAATGATGCGAATATTCTTTTTTCTTTCCGCGTATGCCACGACCAGTAGAAGGCCCTGGGATGAGAAGCCGATGGTTATATATCGCTGCTCTCCAACCGAATGATCCGGGTCAACAAAGGTAGCCGACAACGGATCGTAGAAAGCAGTAACTGCTTCGTCAAAAGAAACGCCGTGCTTCTTAATGTTTTGCCTGGCCTTCTTAGGGTCCCATTCGAATTGCACTGTTGTTTACTATCTCCTATCTTTTTTTCTACTTGAAATACGCATACCTCTATTTTAGCCAAAAGAGAATTGTTGTCAAGGGTGAGCCAGGAAAAAATTCTAGAATTCCAGCTTCACTTTAGTGGCACGGAGGTTTGCAGAATTCTTCCGGTGGGAAAGTTCACCCTTCTTTGGATACGTTCGTCCCTACTTCGCGGTCCTTTGCGTTCTTCGCGGCTATTTTTGGGCAGCAGTCGGAGGGGCCTCACCAAATCTTGAAGGCGCCGCTCCCGGAATTATAGAAACGATTGTCTTCGCTGCGGATTTTCACGGAATAATTACTGCCGACAAGGGCCATGCCCCCGAAGTGTTTTCCGACGGTCCAGGCATAAGTTCCATTGGCAATGGGAATGCCCCGGGCAATGACACCCACCTGTACACCTCCCTTAAACAGGAGCAGTTTCACGTTACCCGTAAGGCCCGCCGAGGTCCAGGTAATGACCTGTTGAGTTCCCAGTTTCCAGCTTTCACCGCCGCGGGGAGAGGTCAGGGTTAGGGAGGGCTGGATGATGGAAAATGCTTCGTTACTGGAATCGTTATACAAACCGTTGGCAGTAATAATTTTTACTTTGTAGTCGTTTCCAGGCGATGCAATTCCTGGGCCGCAATTTCCTACGAACCAGGTATAATTCCCGTTGCCAATGGGAATATCGGCGGCGATGTTGCCTAATTTTTTATTGGCTTTCCACAGTTCGAGCCGTATATTACCGGAGAGTCCAGAAGAGGACCAGGTGATATTCCGTATTGTATTTATGTACCAGGATTCACCGCCGTTGGGAGAAGTGAGAGTCAGAATCGTAATCAGGTTTCCCAGGAAATCCTGGTTGGTTTGATTTACCGTCACATTGGAATAACTCCTGTTCGCCGGTGAGAAATTGTACCCGGCTATAGAGGGAGTAGTAGTACCGGACCAGCCGTAATCGATCGCTGCACTGTAATTTCCATTGGCATCGGTGGTTGCCGTTCCACCACCGTTGGACAGGGTAATGGATACCCCAGGAAATCCGATGCCGCCGCTGGTGACTGTACCGGCGATGGTTCTGGCTTGAAGCAAGGCTGTATAGTTATGGTTAGTTTGATTTATCGTCACATTGGAATAACTCCTGTTTACCGGTGAAAAATTGTACCCGGCTTTAGAGGGAGTAACAGTACCGGACCAGCCATAATTGACTGTCAGTTCGTAATTTCCATTGGCATCGGTTATTGTGGGATTGCGGCCTTCGGAAAGGGTTATGGATACGCCCGACAATCCGATGCCCCCGCTGGTGACTGTACCGGCGATGGTTATGGTTTGAAGCGAGGCTGTATAGTTCTGGTTAATTTGATTTACCGTCACATTAGTATAACTCCTGTTTACCGGTGAAAAATTGTATTCGGCTTTAAAGGGAGTGGCAGTACCTGTCCAACCGTAATGAACGGTTATAATGTAATTCCCATTGGCATCGGTTAATATTGGGTCGCAGTCATCGTAAAAAGTCATGGATACGCCCGGCAATCCGATGCCACCGCTGGTGACTGTACCGGCGATAGTTATGTTTTGAACTATATAGTTCTGGTTAATTTGATTTACCGTCAAATTAGTATAACTCCTGTTTACCGGTGAAAAATCATTCCCTGCTTTAGATGGAGTGGCGGTACCGGACCAACCGTAATTGACTGTCAGCCCGTAATTTCCATTGGCATCGGTGGTTGCTGTTCCACCACCGTTGGAAAGGGTAATGGTTACGCCCGGCAATCCGATGCGGCCCCTGGTGATTTTACCGGCGATGGTTCTGGTTTGAAGCGAGGCTATATAGTTCTGGTTAGTTTGATTTACTGTCACATTGGTATAACTCATGTTTACCGGTGAAAAATTGTACCCGGCTTTAGAGGGCGTGGCAGTACCGGACCAACCGTAATTGACTGTCAGCCCGTAATTCCCATTGGTATCGGTGGTAGCTGCTCCACCACCGTTGGACAGGGCGATGTTTACGCCCGGCAATCCGATGCCGCCGCTGGTGACTGTACCGGCGATGGTTATGGCTTGAGAGGCTGTATAGTCCTGGACGGTTTTATTTACCGTCACATTGGAATAACTCCTGTTTACCGGTGAAAAATTGTACCCGGCCTTAGAGGGCGTGGCAGTACCGCTCCAACCGTAATCAACCTTTACACTGTAGTTTCCATTGGTATAGGTGTCAGCCGTTCCACCACCGTTGGACAGGGTAATGGTTACGCCCGGTAAGGCATTGCCCCCGCTGTTGACAATGCCGGAAATAATCAAAGAGACCGTTGAAGCTGATACTTCGGCACTGTATTCGCTGTCCACTGTATTCCGGTTATCTCCATGAGGATCCGTCCTGGTTTGAACCACGAAGTAATAGATGGGACTGGGGTTAAGTCCGGTGATAGTGAGTGAAGACGCCGATTTGTCCGCGGTTATGCCGAAATAGATATATGGCCCCCCGGGGGAGGTACTGTAAAACACCCTGTATCCGCCTGCATTGGATTTATAAGCAATAGGCGTCCAGTTGATATCGATTGAAGTAGTGGATACAGAAGTCGCAGTTACATTCGATGGTGCGATTGTTTGGGTGTTCTCCCAATATCCTCCAATTTGCTTTGAATACAGGAAAGATCTCAATATATTCTCATTCGTATATAGAGCATTCCATCTTATATCTGAGTGATAGTTCAAAAGTTTTGTCAGGTTGGTTAAATTGGACGGGATACTGCCGCTGAGTTGGTTCGAGTTAAGCCAAAGGTATTGCAAATTAGCCAGGTTTACCAGTTCCGAGGGTATACTGCCGCTGAGTTGGTTCGAGTTAAGCTTAAGGGATATTAATTTAGCGAGATTTCCCAATTCCGTGGGTATACTGCCGCTGAGCTGGTTCCCCTCAAGAAATAGTTCTTCCAAATTAATCAGGTTTCCCAGTTCGGGTGGAATACCATTGCTGAGCTGGTTCGCGTTAAGCCAAAGTTTTTTCAAATTAGTCAGGTTCCCCAGTTCCGAGGGTATACTGCCGCTGAGTTGGTTCGCGCCAAGAGAAAGCCCTTGCAAATTAGCCAGGGTTCCCAGTTCCGGGGGTATGCTGCCGCTGAGCTGGTTCCAGTAAAGGTCAATCCATTTCAAATTAACCAGGTTTCCCAGTTCCGGGGGTACGCTGCCGCTGAGTTGGTTCGAGAAAAGTCCAAGGCCTTGCAAATGTGCCAGGTTTGCCAGTTCCGGTGGTATACTCCCGCTGAGTTGGTTCGAGAAAAGTCCAAGGTAACGCAAATTAGCCAGGTTTCCCAATTCCGGTGGTATACTCCCGCTGAACTGGTTATCTCCAAGATCAAGGTTTTGCAAATTGGCCAGTTTTCCTAGTTCCGGGGGTATACTGCCGCTGAGCTGGTTCCATTCAAGAACAAGGAATTGCAAATTAGCCAGATTTCCTAGTTCCGGAGGTATATTGCCGCTGAGTTGGTTCGCGTGAAGCAAAAGTTCTTGCAAATTAGTCAAGTTTCCCAGTTCCGGGGGTATGCTGCCGCTGAGTTGGTTATCCCAGAGCCTAAGGATTAGCAAATTAGCCAGGTTTCCCAGTTCCGGAGGTAGGGTGCCATTCAGGCCATAATGCGCCAAGGTTATCAATGTCACTGTGGGAATGTACGGGTCACAGGTTATCCCTTCCCAGTGACTTTCAGTCCCGGGGAGGGCAAAGCCATCGCTTGCAAGGGGTCCCGATTTCCAACTGCCGCTTTCGAACCAGTGGTCTCCACCCGTACTATTGTATAATGCAATCAGGGCTGCTCTTTCCTGGGGTGGAATGGCGGCGGCCGCAGGCTTTACGGTCTGGGTACGGCTTTGTTCAAGGGTTAACTTGTTATTCCATTGATGGGTGGAATAGATCATTCCCGCGGCTTTTTCATATACCAATGGCCGATGTCCTGCCATCATAGGCCCATGAAATTGCACATGGAAAAGGCCCGGGGAAAACTCCTTGAGATCCCAGGACACATGTTTCAATTGCAGCCGGACGGTTCCCAGGCAAAGATCGACGCCGCTCTTTTCCCGGAAAAGAATTTTTTTGGTCATTTTACTGGCTGTTTTATCGGGTGAAAGTCTCCACCGGGTACGGATACTGTTTTGCTCATAAACATCAAAATAAAGGGCGTCAGCTTCCTTCCGCAGAGTTTTGGTTGACACATCGATAAAACACACAGGCTCAACAAAAGGAGCACCGGGTTCCCTCAGCTCCGAAACCCTGCCCGTTTCATCCATCAACAACAGGCAATCAATTTCCCCCAGGGATAACACCACCGGCGTCCAGCCATCTTGCATTTTGTAATTCTCAAAGGAAAGACAGATCGGGGACCCCGCGCTTTGCAAAAGGACCTCTGCGTCCCCTATTCCTTCATTATTCCCTGGCCCGGAAAACATCGGGCTGAAGAATATTAACGCACTCAATAAGAAAACGATTATTTTTTCCACTTCTTCATCTCCATTTTTACATCTCATAATATATTAACCACTCATAATGATAGCATAATTTTTGGTTTTTAGTCAATTTTTATAAATCTTTACCTTTTTTTTACTCCCCTTCCCCTGGCCCGGATGAGCCGAGATCGAAACAAAAACAATCTACCTCCAGGAAACCGGAGAGGATACGGGACAGGCCAATTATCAACCTCTTCACGGATCACCGGGCATTCTATCAGAACAAAACAGGGCGAGGGATGAATCGGATACAGCCCCTGCACGATCATTCCCGGCGCATGTACTGTCAAACACAAGGCCGGCGCGGTCACTCACAGTGCCTGCAAGCACAAATGAGGTCCATAAATATACATTTACAGTCACCTCGGATTCCAACACGCCACCTGAATGTGCAAATACTGGCTTTGTAATTACTAATACACCTCTTGCACGTACAAACTCTGCCCCCGTACAGGCAAATGGGCCACTTGAATTTGCAAATGACGCCCTTGCACGTGCAAACGGTGCCTTCGCACTTTCAAACGGCGCCCTCGCACGTGCAAATGGCCCACTTGAACTTGCAAACGCTGCAAAATTATACACAAATGATGCGAAATCATATACAGATGGCGCGAAATTATGCACAAATGGCGCAACATATTACACAAATGGCACAAAATTATACGCAAACGTCGCAAAAATAGACACAAATGGCACGATATATTATACAAATGATGCGAAATTATGCACAAACGACGCAAAATATTACACAAATGGTGCGAAACTATACACAAACGTCGCGAAATTACAATCAAACGATGCGAAAAAATACACAAATGGCGCGAATTTACAATCAAATGATGCGAATTTAGACGCCAATAGAGCGCAGGCAAACTCGAACGATGCACATTTGGACGCAAATGATGCACTTACGCGTGCAAATGGTCCATATGAACATGCAAACATTGCTCATGAATGGTCTTATAGGGCTACCTATAACCCATATTTAATATTTACCAGGATAAACGCAACTAAATTGAAATCTAAAATATATCAATTTAATAAGGAGACGAACAATGGATTTATTTGGATACGGTATCTCATTCTTTTTAGAGAAATCGTTAATCGTTTTGACCGGTTTTAAGGATGATGTCGAGTCATTAAATTTGCTTTCCCAGTTCAAATTCAGCGCCGCCACTTTCGATGGCTATTTGAATATCCATGCCCTTGCCCAGGAAATGGAAAGCGCCCAGATTAAATATCATGCCGACATGAACATTGCGGGAGTAGAGTTTAATACGCTTTATAAACAAGCCCGCGGCGTATTTACGGACTATACCAATATTATCCTGCTGGAGTTTAAAAACAATGAGGATAATAAACTGGTTACACTGGCATCGGATGCCACAGGTGAACCAAAACCCATCGAATGGCTGAAACGAGCCAAAGAGTTCTATACCTATGTTATCAGGACCCCCAAAGCAATGGCGCGAATTGACAAATACAATTTTACCACTGAAATACTTCAAGCCGAACTCGATAAAATAACAGCGGCTGAAAAGGCCAAATCCCGATATTTCATTTTAAAAGGAAAAGCTGAGGAGGCCACCAATAAGCGTAATGCCGCCCTGCTCAAATTGAAGTCGGTGATGCATGAGTTACTGACGGTCGCGGCAGTTGCTTTCAAAGAAAATAAACAATTCATGGAAAAATGCGGTATCCGGGTATTTTCCGAGGGCTACAAAAGAGCAAGAGTGACCACAGAAACGTCGCGTAAAACCGCAAAAACCACGGCAAAGGTTGACATGCCGCCCGATATGGAGTAACCGGCGTTACAGCTTAGAAATCAAGAAAGATTAACCGGCAGGCAGCCGGGACATCATGAACACAAAAACAGTCCCGGCTGCCCATATTTATAAGAAGATATCTTCGGCTTCTGCAAATCCGCTCAACTAAGGGATATCATCGAAGGGGATTACCGGAAATGTAAACCTCTTGACAGAAAGCGCATAATATATTATAAATGACCTTTACCGATTAAGGAGAACTCATGAAGTGGTTATTAAAATTGACCGACTTTATTTTGCATCTTGATAAGTACATTAATATCCTGATCCAGGATTTCGGGATGTGGACTTACTTGATTCTTTTCTTGATTATCTTTTGCGAAACAGGCCTGGTAGTGACGCCCTTTTTACCCGGGGATTCGCTTCTCTTTGCCGCCGGTGCTTTTGCGGCCCGGGGTTCCCTCGATGTAACCTGGCTGTTTATCATACTTTCGGCGGCCGCCGTGCTTGGGGATACCGTCAATTACTGGATCGGGCATTTCATAGGTCCGAAAGTATTCCAGGAAGAAAAAGTGCGCTTCCTTAAAAAAGAATACCTGGACCGCACCCACCAATTCTATGAAAAATATGGCGGGGAAACCATCATCATTGCCCGTTTTATCCCCATTATCCGGACCTTTGCGCCCTTCGTGGCCGGCATCGGCAAAATGACTTACTGGAAATTCATCAGCTACAACATTATCGGCGGCATCGGTTGGGTGGCGATTTTCGTATTCGGCGGGTACTTTTTCGGGAATATCCCCTTTGTTAAGCAACATTTTACCATTATCATCGCGGCCATCATCATCATCTCGATTTTACCGGGGGTGATCGAATTCCTGCGCATAAGACGGGAAAATAAGAAAACAGCAGCCGCTTCCCGGGAAGAGATCGATCGGTAGACGATAGGCGTAGACGTAGACGGTAGGCCTAGACTTACCGCTGCGATTGCGGCCCGGTATTTTTGATATCCTTTACCGCGGTGGGGTTATTCTTGACCGGGATGCGCAGTACCTGGCCGATGGAGAGGCGGTTTTCCCGTTCGATGTCATTGGCCGCCAGGATCATTTCCATGGAAACCCCGAAATCCAGGGCAATCTGGTAGAGCGTATCGCCTTTTTCAACCGAATAGTATTGATAACCTTGCGATTCCCCACTATCCAGGGAACGGGGCAAACCCGCGATCTTTTCGGCGGCGGCTTCGGGGGAAATACTGGGTGGGATACGCAGCCGGAACCCGCGGGGAATTGCCATCTGGTGACGGAAGACAGAAACACGCAGCGCCGGGTTTAGGTCCGCCAGTTCTTCCTGGGAAATGCCCAGGTGTCTGGCCAGTACCGCGGGTTTGAAATAGTTGTCCAGCGTCACTTCATTGTATTGGATGGGCGGTTGATAGCTCAGGTTTGAGAAATATTGCTCCGGGTTGGCGCCGATTTCGCTGGCGGCCAGGAAACAACTGTAGAAATTTTTAGAGACGAAGCGGAATTTGCGGTTTTTATAATTTTCGATAATCACGCCCAGGTCCCTGGTTTCAAATAGTTCCACGGCATGTTTCATGCTTTCCGTTCCGTGGTTATAGGCGGTAATGGCCAGGGGCCATGATTGCAGTTCCTGGAAATTCAGCATAAGCAATTTGGCCGCTGCCACGGTGGATTTAAAAGGGTCCCGTCTTTCATCCACATTGTAGCCCACGTTCATGAAAAGGCGGCCGGTGCGGCGCATGAATTGCCACATACCGGCGGCGCCTACTTTGGAATAGGCATTGACGTTGAAAGAGGATTCCACGTGGGGCAGGTAAGCGACCCGGGGGGGAACGCCGTATTCCGTGAAGACCTGGCGAATGTAATCCAGGTAAGCTGCGGCGCGTTCGACCCCTTCTTTGAACCGTTCCTTCTGGCCCAATTGGAACCGCAGCCTGGAGGGGGCGTCTTTTAGATCGTTAATATCGCCGTTCTGTTGGATAAGGGCGAATATCTCTTTTTCTTTTTCGCTCCATTGGGATTGCGGTTTTCCGTTGATAATTTTGAGGCTTTGCTTAATGGCGTCCATATATTTCCCGACTACCTGACGTCTTTGTCTGCCCCTGAGGTTGCCGACGGTTACTTTTTGGTAGATTACCAGCGGGTATTCGCTGTCGTGGATCAGGCCTTCTTCCAGGGATATTTCCGAATAGATCTTTTTCCAGAAAGCCACGTTGTCTTTTATACAATCCGGCGTTTCGAAAGGATTGGGTTCCGCTTCTTGCCCGGTTAGGGGAAACGCTGAAAAGGTTAAAATCAAAATCGTAATAGTTATCAAGAGTTTTTTCATTCTTTGTGCCTTTGTGGCTATTTTTATACCAGGGGCCTATTATCTCACAACTTTTCTTTAATGTCAAAACCGGGTTTGGAGTAGGTGCAGGTGCGGGTGGATTCCAAATCCGCCCTTTTCCTTTTGATTGCTTTTCTTTCGAATGTCTGATATAATTTTCTAAAATCGAATGCAAATGAAACGTTTTAAATATGCCTTCAAAGGAATCTTTTTTGCTTTTAAAACACAAGCCAACATCCGCATACATACCCTTGTTTCTGTTTTAGTGATAAGCGCCGGGTTCGTTTTCAAAATAAACCCGCTGGAATGGGTACTCATCATCTTTGCCATCGGACTGGTCCTGTCGGCGGAATTATTCAATACCGCCATCGAATCCCTGGTGGACTTGGTCTCCCCAAGTTACAGCGAGAAAGCCGGCTTAATCAAAGATGTGGCGGCCGGCGCTGTTTTAATCGCCGCCGCCGTTTCCGTTATCACCGGCGTCATCGTATTCCTGCCGAAGATTATTGAAATATTTTAAAGAACATGGAACTGTTTTCAATCCAGGTAAAAGATGCCATCAAGCAGATTCCCGTGGGCAAAGTGGCCACTTATGGCCAGATCGCTTCCATGGCGGGAAACTACCGCGCCGCCCGCCAGGTGGTGCGGCTCCTGCACTCTTCATCGGAAAAAGACAACCTCCCCTGGCACCGCGTTATTAACAAAAAAGGCGAAATTTCACTTCCTCCCGGCTGCGGATTCGAAGAACAAAAACATTTGCTGCAAAAGGAAGGCGTCCGATTCGACAAAAAAAACCGCATCGACCTGGAACGCTTTTTATGGAAACCGGTTGACTAAGATAAATCTTTTTGCTATTATAGAACTTCAAAATCGATTTTAAAAAAGGTCCACAGATTACACAGATTACACGGATTTTTTTTTATATTCTTTGTTACCTTTTCGTGTGTTTCGCGTGTTTCGCGGGCCCTATCGGTTAAAGGAGGAAAACATGTTGGATCAAGAGCAAGTCATCCTGGATGTCATGAAAAAACAAGCGAAACCCATGAAGGCAGGCGATATTGCCGAAGCCATCGGCATCGACAAGGAAGCGGTTTCCAAAACCATCAAGGACTTAAAAAAGAAAGGCCTGGTGGATTCGCCTAAGGCATGCTTTTACGTACCGGTTAAGAAATGAGTTGAGAAAAGAGCAGGCGAAAGGGGAAATTATGACAAAACCTAAATTTTACGGATGGAAATTGGTGGCCGTGTTGTTTCTTCTTTACCTGGCGGCTGCCATTGCGTTGTACGGGGGCAACATTGCCAATACGTATATGGCCAAACTGATGAATATGTCCCGGTCTCTTTTCGGCGCCGGTTTTGCGGCGGCCTATTTGCTGGTGGGACTCGGTTCCGCACTGGCAGCCGTTGTGACCAACAAAAAAGGCGAACGGTTTACCCTCGCCCTGGGAATGGCCGGCGTCACTGCCGGTGCATTGCTTATGGCGCTGTGGGGACAAACCCCCGTGGGCTATCTTCTTTTCTTCGGATTGATTATCGGTACAGGGTTTGCCTTTGCGACAGTGCTGCCGATCCAGACCATCATTACGCGGTGGTTTCAACGCAAACGCGCCCTGGCCACGGCCGTTGTCTTAACCGCCGGGGGAATAGGCGGCATCGTTTCCGCGCCCCTGGTGAATAAACTTATCGAAACCACCAATGGCCAATGGAAACTGGCCTGGGTCTGCATGGCCGCCCTGGCAGCGATAACAACGGTGGTGGCCGCGCTCTTTGTCAGGAATAACCCGGCGGATATGGGACAAGTACCTGACGGGATAGAGCAACAACCTCAAGATAAGGAAGTTGAAGAAAAAAAAGTGAAAAAGGTTTACCAGACGCGGGAATCGTGGACGTTGAAAGAGGCCTTTAAAACAGCGCCGCTGTGGATTATTATCCTGGCCGCCATCGGGCAATTTGTCGGGTTTTATCTCTGTATCGGCCACGGTGTGATTCACCTGATGGATCTCGGGGTTGCCAACGAGACCGCGGCGTTATCCCTGGGCATCCTGGCCTTTGCCAGCATTGGCGGGAGACTGCTCTCCGGCGTCCTGGGGGACCGCATCGAACCACGGTTCGTTATCATGGGGGGACTTCTTCTCACCATTGCCGGCTGCATCTTGATCATTAACGCCAACGCGGTCTTCACCATATATTTATACGCCATATTGGTGGGCGCCGGCTTCGGCCTGGTTTACGTTTGCCTTTTCACCATGCTGGGAAATTATTACGGCGCGGAAAAGATACAGAATTTCCTGGGTTTTATGATTCCCATTATTACCCTTTTCGGCGCTTCCGCTCCATTTTTAGGCGGCGTCATCAAAGACAAAACAGGAAGTTACACCGCGGCCTTCATCGGCGCCGTGGTTATTGCCGCCATCGGTTTCATTTCCCTCTTTTTCGCTTCTCCGCCGAAAAAAACTTAGCCACGGACGAACACGGACAATCACGGACTGTGATGTATAAAACAAGAATCGGGCGGACACGGGGGTCCGCCCCTACCGATTTTCGATAAACCAATCGATTAAGCGCCGGGCAATGCTGATTTTACCCGGGATTTCCGGTAAATTGGCAACGGAAAACCACCCGGCGTCGACAATCTCATTTTTATCGATGGATAACTCGCCGCCGGCATATTCGGCGATAAAGCCTACCATCAGTGAATGAGGAAACGGCCAGGGCTGGCTGCCGAAATACCGGATATTTTTCACGTCGATATCGGTTTCTTCTTTCACTTCCCTTATCACGCATTCTTCCAGGGTTTCCCCCGGTTCCACGAACCCGGCCAGTACGCTGTAAAAGGCGCCCTTAAAGCGGGGGGACCTTGCCAGGAGGATTTCATTTTCTTTTATGACGGCGACGATCATGGAGGGGGAAACCCTGGGATAATTTATCAATCGGCATTCGGGGCATATCCTGGCCCGTTCGTTCTCCGCCGCTTCGGTTTTACACCCACAGCGTCCGCAATATCGGTGCGTTTGCTCAAATTGAACGATTTGAAAGGCGTATCCCGCCGCCCAAAACAAATTGTTATCCATCCGGTAAAACAATTGCCTCAAAGTACAAAATTCCATATTTTGCGGAGGTTTCATGTGGCCCGGTATTTCGGCGCAATAGCAGCGGAGATCGTTATACCTGCCCAGATACTGTTTCCCGGTGGGTGATATTTTTAGTTTTGCCGGGCCGTCAAGTAAAGGTATGTCACAGCGATCGTCGTTTTTTATCTCCACCAGCAGCTTTTCTCCCTGGAAGATAAACCAGTAGGACTTTCCTGTTCCTTTTCCCGGTTCGTTCAGTTCTTTAATAAATTTATTTTCCATGTTTGTTATCGATTTTTTCAATGATTTCCTCCATGAATTCCACCTGGACTTGCTGGATTTCAAGAAGTCGTTGGCCCTGGTGAATAATTAAATGGTCCAGTTTCTCATGGAGCTGCCGGATTTCCAATTCTGCTTTCAAATTTACCTGGTAATCGTGTTCGGAGCGGCTTCTATCCCTGGCTTCCTGCCGGTGTTGGCTCATCATAATCACCGGCGCCTGGAAGGCGGCAACGCAGGAAAGGATTAAATTCAGCAATATAAAAGGATAGGGATCAAAGGGTCTAGTAAGCAATAAATACATGTTGATACAGATCCAGGAGCCGATGAAAAACAGGAAGGATAAAATGAAAGTCCAACTGCCGCCAAAGGTTGCGATTTTATCCGCCAGTTTCTGGCCGAAGGTTAATGTTTCATCGATTTCCGGTTCCACGTTTTTCGCCAGGATATCCGATTTTCTAAGACTATCCAGCACTTCTTTTTCAAGTATCGACAGTTCCCCCATTTCATCTTCCAGTAATTTCTGTACGTGTTGGTGTCTAAAAACATTCAATTCTTTTATTGAAATATAGTCATCCTCTTTAAAGTCCGGGTATGTTTCCCGGATTAAATCCAGCACCGGTTTACGCAGCGAAAATCCCGGGACCAGTTCGGAAACCGGGAATTCTTTATCGCAAACCCGGCAGATGCCGGACGTTTTAATTTTCTTGTTCATTTTTTAAACTCCTTTAACGTTCTGCCAGCGCTTTTTCAAGCCTGGCCAGGTCTTCCGCTTCATTTCCTTTGCGCTTTAGACAAAGGACCAGGGTATTTTCATCTTCATCACCGGCGATGCAAAAAACAAAATGCTCTGAAATCTTTAAACCGTACCCGTTGATTTCCATATTTTTGATGACGGCGCCCTTTAAGTCCATCAGCCGGTAGGATTGTGTGTTCTTCTGGGAATCCCAGCGGCCCACCGCCAGCAGATTGCCGCCGGGGGTGGCGGATATCCCGTTTAAATTGGGTTTCTTCTCATGAATGGATTTTTTGTATTTATTAATGACCTTGCCAAAGCGATTGAACCAATCTTTATCTCTAAAATTTTCTATAAAATCTTTTTTCCATTTTTCCAGGTCTTTAGAGGTTACCGGTTGAGGTTCGGGAAGAGGGGTTTTAATTTCGCCGGTTATTTTGCCGCTGCCGTCATAGATTTTAAAAACATTGCTTAGCCCTTCGGAAAACACAATCGAATTATCTTTTAAGAGGGTCCAGCAAAATGACGGTCCAAAAGGAATGGGTACATCGGCGCCGTTCTTCATCGACGAGATTCTCTCCACCTGTTCGGTCCTTAAAATTTCCGTTGCGATTTCTCCTGCCGGGTTTATCTTTACAAGGGCAATGGGGCAGCGATATAAAAAATAATCTCCCTGTCTTTCGGCATTATGTAAAAATGAGACCTGCGCCAGAAAGTCTCCTTCTTTTAATTGTATCGATCTTAAAATCCCGTAGTTCTTTTCCATCTTTAATTTCAAGACGCCGTGGCATTTACCGGACAATTCCATAAAGGTAATCCAGCGGTGGCCCTCGAAAAATTCCGTAAAGTACAGCATTTTTTTATCGAAAGTAAAATTAAACGACATGCCGTCGGTTCTTTTTGTTTCACCGGGTCCTTCGCCTTTACCGCCCATCTTTCTTAAGAAACGGCCGTCGGCGGAGAAAACCTTGATAAAGGCAGATTGTCTATCGAAGATATAAATATTTCCATCGGGGCCTTCTTCGATTTGCCGGGGGGAGAGCACTTCCGCATCCCCGGGTTTATCCCCGATGATAAAATACTCTTGAGCCAGGCAGGGATAGATCGACAATAATGTTATGAGAACCCAAAAGGCTTTTCTCATTTTAGTCTCCTTTCCAATTCCTTATTCGATCAATTTCAATTGCTTGAATACTTCTTTGGCGAGGCCGATACGGGCGTTGACGTCTTGTCTCTTTACGATATCGATATTAAGGGCAAAGAAATAGACATTATTTGCTTTTTCCAGCCAGCCGACAAACCAGCCGATTTGCGGCGTCCCCCTTGAAACCCACCCGGTTTTACCCCGCAGCATATACTTTCCTTCTTGCTCCACCATCATGATTTCTTTAACGATATCCATATTCCGTTGGGAAAAGGGTAATTGGTTTTTATACAGTTTTTTAAGAAATTCCAATTGCTGCCGGGCGGAAATCCGCAGTTCCCCTTGCAGCCAGAAGGTATCGATTTCGTCGGAAATATCGCGGTTGCCGTAATCGGCTTTATCCACCCAGTACTGCATTAGTTTTCTCCCGATGCGGCGGGCCAGTTCCTGGTAGGCCCAGACAACAGAATTGCGGAAGGCCGATTGTAAAGTTTGGTCCTGGTTCCATTCATCGAAGCGCCATGTTCTTCGGTCCCACTCGATGGTTTCGCACTGGTCTTTAATAGCCCCTGTTTCCAGGGCGATCAGGGAATTGAGGATTTTAAAAGTAGAGGCAGGAAGAAACGCCTTATCGAGCCGTTCTTTGTCGTAGACGCTGTAGGTATCGTTATTTAAATCATAAAGTAAAAATGTACCTTTAACGTGGAATCCGGTGAAAATCTTTTGGTAATCGCTTTCAGAGAGAGATATCGCCGGGGAACCCGCGCCGCTTGAAACCGGCTTAACCTCCTGGGCAAAGCAGACAACGCAACCAAAGTAAATACAAATTAAGAGTCCATAAACTAACTTTTTCATTGATCCTCCAATCCTGGGAAACTTGGTCGTCAGAAGAAACCTATAACACAAACAAAAGGAAATTGCAAGAAATTCTCTTGACATTCCATTGCTAATGTCCTACCATATATTTCTAAATAAAAAAAGTATAGGAGAACTAAGATGGCAGACAAAAAAGGGAAAGTTGAGTTTTACAAAGACAAAAAAGGCGAATACCGCTGGAAACTCATCGCGTCAAATGGGCGAATGATCGCCGACAGCGGGGAAGGGTATTCATCTTATGACGGCTGCAAAAAAGGTTTTGAGAGCGTCAAAGCTCATATTGAAGACGCCGAGGTTGTAGAGAAGTTTTAATAACCTGAGGGGCCGGCGCCAAAAGAATTTTAGCCACAGAGCTCGCAGAGAGCACAGAGAAAAAAACTTGATTAACTCTGTGTCCTCTGTGGCTATTTTTTTTTATCGGCATACTTCGATCAATTGGTAATCGGGATTGCCGAAGCCCAATTTCCTGGCGTGGTCGAGTTGTCCCCTGCTGGGAACATTAAACGCCGCCTTTGAAAGTTTGCCGCCCAATTTTTGCTCCACCAGGTCCAGGGAAGCCGCATCGATGGCCACCGGGTCAAAAGAGACCAAAACCCCGACATCCGGGACAATTTTTTCATATTTATTCTGCATGCAGTCGCAATCTTTGGTGATACGGTTGAGGAAATTAATATACATGATCTTTCCTTTACATGTCGCGGCCACGCCCATGGCGTGTTCCACGACTTTCTGTTGGACGTCATCGTAGGTTGCCCCCCAATTGTAAACCACGGCATCAAAACGGCACACCGCCAGGCATTCCCCGCAGCCGATGCATTTCTTACTGTCGATCCGGGATTTGTCATCCACCATGGAGATGGCATTCGCCGGGCACCATTGGATACATTCCCCACAACCGGTACAGGCCTTTACCTTGATGGCCGGTTGGGCCGTTGAATGCTGGATCAATTTTCCCTTGCGACTGGAACACCCCATGCCCATATTCTTTAACGCGGCGCCGAAACCGGTCAGTACGTGGCCGGTAAAATGTGATACCATGACCACGGCCTGGACCCTTCCGAATAAAGAAGCAATCGCTACTTTTTGATAATGTTTCCCGGGAATCTCCACCTCGATCTCCTCATCTCCCAGCAAACCGTCGGCCATAATTATGGGCAAACCGGTATTCTCAAAAGTAAACCCGTGACCGTAGGCATGTTGGATATGTTCCACGGCGTTGCACCGTTTTCCCCGGTAAAGAGTGGACGTCTCTGTCAAAAAGGGCTGGGCGCCTTTTGCTTTCAGCAGGTTTCCCAGGGCTTTAAAAAACTGGGGCCGCACATACCCTTTCGTATTTTCTTCCCCGAAATGGGTTTTGACGGCCACCATATCTTTGGCCTGGATAAATGAGAACAAATCTTTCTCTTTGATGAGCTGTTCAAGTTGTTGATAAATAACCGAGTCGTCCTGGTTATCCGCCATCTTTATAAAATAAACTTTTTCGTTCATGTAATTCCTCCGTTTTTTGAGCTTCCGCGATTAATAATCACGGGTAATAAATGCCCGCGGCTGCCCGGTATTTCTTAAGGACATCAGGTTACCACTTTTTTATTCAAAATTCAAGCCTTGCATTTAACCGGATAATCTGGTATGGTTATACCTTTCTCAAAATTGGAGGTTTAAATTAAACATGACAAAACAAAAAGCAACCAACATCACCTGGCACGAGCATACCATAAGCCTGGCAGAAAGAGAAGCGCTGCTTAAACAGAAAGGCGTCCTGCTCTGGTTTACCGGGCTGTCCGCCAGCGGCAAATCCACCGTGGCAAATGAAGTAACCTACCGGCTCCATCAAGCGGGAAAACTGACCTATGTCCTGGACGGCGACAATATCCGGCATGGTCTTAATAAAAATCTCGGCTTCTCCCCTGAAGACCGGGAAGAGAATATCCGGCGGATTTCCGAAGTGGGAAAACTGTTTGCCGACGCCGGGATCATTACCACCACCGCATTTATTTCCCCTTACCGCAAGGACAGGGATAACGGCAGGCAATTGCTGGGCGACGGACGGTTTATCGAAATATTTGTAAAAGCATCCATCGATACCTGTGAGCAGCGGGACCCCAAAGGGCTTTACAAAAAAGCCAAGAACGGGGAGATCAAGGAATTTACAGGCATTTCCGCCCCCTACGAAGAACCCTTGACCCCTGAAATTATTCTCGACGCCGATACCATGACCATCGACGAAGAAGTGCGGACAGTACTGGAATACCTGGAAGAAAAAAAAATAATTTAAAAATAAATTGAAAATTTACAAAAACGATGTATTATATATACCGATGTCCGCACGACATCGACAATGAGGTCCGTTTGGGCAGGTGGTTGCTTTAGAGGCAGTTGTTGTATCGCTCGAAAGTCCACCTGCCCTTTTCTTTTACCCCCCAAAAAGAAAATTCGGAAGCAGACTGTAAGCCGGGTTCTGTCGTGAAGAACCATTTATCTTGGCAGCCAATCGCTTAACTGCTCCAGCGACTAACCTAAAGGTTTCGGCCGGGTCAGCCTCAAACACCTTTCATTTAGTCTTGCTCCGGATGGGGTTTACCTCAGTCCCGGTTGTCGCCAACCCGGACGGTGAGCTCTTACCTCACCTTTTCACCGTTACCGTGGGAAAGGGTACGAGACCACTTTCCCATGGCAGTCTATTCTCTGCGGCACTGTCCTTACTCGCCTATTATCGGCGAGCAGTTCCCGTTAGGAATCATCCTGCCCTGTGGAGCCCGGACTTTCCTCCCCAGTCACATTACGACTGGAGCGATTCTTCATCTGCTTCCGAATTTTCAGGTATTATTATACCATTGGTTTCGATTTTTTTATAGAGGTTGCTCCGGGGTAATTCGATTTCCCTGGCAGTCCTGGCAATATTATAATTGTACAGCTTCAACTTTTCCTCGATAAAGTACTTCTCGGAATGGGCTTTGAAATCCTTCCAGAGCTTTATCTCGCCGAAGGAAAGAACCTGTTTCTCGACGGTATTATTGCGCATGGATTCGGGGAGGTCATTCTCGGTGATTGTTTTACCTTCGCTCATAATCAGCAGTCGTTCTACCAGGTTGCGCAATTCCCTGACATTCCCTTTCCATTCATACTCCCGGAACAATTGGATGACTTTTTCGGAGAATTTTTTCCTTTTAAGATTATTTTCCTCTGAGAAATAATCGATAAAATGTTCCACCAGTTGGGGGATATCTTCTTGTCTTTCCTTAAGGGGTGGGGAGTGCACCGGGACCACGTTGAGGCGGAAAAATAAATCTTCGCGAAAGGCGCCTTTTTTTATTTCTTCTTTGAGGTTTTTATTCGTCGCGGCGATGACGCGGACGTCGATATGTTTGACCTCATCCGAGCCCACCCGTTGGATTTCGCCTTCTTCCAGTACGCGGAGGACTTTGGCCTGGGCTTTTAAGCTCAAATCGCCGACTTCATCGAGGAATATGCTGCCTTTGTGGGCGCGGTCGAATTTGCCGATCTTTTTTTCATAGGCGCCGGTAAAGGAACCTTTTTCATGGCCGAACAGCTCGCTTTCGATGAGCTCTTCCGGTATGGCGGCGCAATTGACCTGGACAAAGGGTTGATTTTTGCGGGAGGAGAGCATATAAATGTTACGGGCGATCAATTCTTTACCGGTCCCGCTTTCGCCGGTGATTAAAACCGTACTGTTGGTCCGGGCCACTTTGCGGATGGTTTGCCTTAGTTCCTGCATACCGGGGGCATTGCCGATGAGTTCGTATTTTTTTTCGCTGAGGGTTTTGAGGTTAAAGTTTTCTTTCAGCAGGTTGACTTTTTCCATGGCATTGCGGACAGTGAGGATGAGTTTATCCCTGGAGATAGGTTTCTCCAGGAAATCAAAAGCGCCCAGTTTGGCGGCTTCCAGCGCCTCTTCGATGCCGGAATGGCCGGAAATCATTATAACTTCTGAAAATTCGCTGATTGCTTTCAATTGTTTGAGTACATCGATGCCGTTAAACCCGGGCATCTTGACATCCAATAGTACGATATCGGGTTTCAATTGGCGGAACAGGTCGATCCCGTCCAGTCCGTTATTGGTGGTGGCCACGGGATAATTTTCATAGGTTAGAACCATCTTGATGGATTCCAGTATGTTTTTTTCGTCATCGATTACAAGTATTTTTGCGTCTTCCATGGGGTATTTATACCAGAATACGAATGATTTTTCAATTAAAAAATTCATAAAGAGACCGAGCCGGTGGAGGCGAATTTTCATCTCCCTGTTTTAACTTGACTTTTGAAGGATTTCAAGATATATTTAAATCATGAAAAATGAGAAAATTATCCTGGCTAGCGCCGTTAAAGAGGTAAAATAGATATGAAGTATACCCAGTATTTTCTATATACCAGGCTGCGCAGCGATAGGATGGATATTAAATTAGAGTGGATTCAATTTGTATTTGACAACCCGATCAAGGAAGTAATTCAATCTGACGGCCGCATCAGAAGATGGGCCAAAATTCCGGAAGCAGATAATAGGTATCTTCGAGTTGTCATATTGGAAGATGGAGAGACGATCCATAATGCTTTCTTTGATCGCTCTTTCAAAGAGGAGGATTAATGGAAATAAAATATTTTCAAGATAGCGATACACTTCTTGTGAATTTTATAGACAAAGAAATAGTTGAAACAAGAGATATAAATGAGAACACGTTGATCGAGCTTGACAGCGATGGTAATTTGGTGAGTATGACTATTGAACATGCTAAAAAACAAGCAAATATGGAAGATTTTTCATACCGCCAGGTGATAAAAAACCAGGCCCATGAAGATTTAGCGCCAAACATCGTTGAGTTGAGTCGACGCTAAACGATTATCTTAACCAGGGTCGAATTGAACGTCGGACCGCCGGCGATGACCTGGGTAATAGGCGATGTCAAGTCATTCATGGGCTTGCCGTCCAGGCAAACCGATAGGCGGGGCATCCATAAGATACCCCCTGGGACCGCATCGGAAATTTCCACCCCTACTTCCACACAGCCCAGGTCATTGGCCAGCTTCACCCGGCTGTTGCCTGTGATCTTCAAACGGGCGGCGTCGGCAGGGTTAATCGTTACTACCGCGGGAATAGGCCCGTAAGATTCGGTAAACTGCGTACCGGTATAATTGCGCACGGCGCTGTTGAGCAAAATAAATTCCCCCGCCCCCGGCTTCACCGGGCAATGCCGGGGCAAAGGAGCGATTCCCATTTCCAGCGCCCGGGAAGAGTAAAACTCCAGTTTCCCAGAAGGCGTATTATAGCGATCCGGGGATTTCAGTTTAAGAAGCAGTGTTTTTCCGGCCAATAAGTCCTGGAAAGTTCCATCGCTCAACGCCCCGTCAAAGGCTTTTTCCAATTCTTTCCAGGGGTTAGCCAGGACCCATTGTTCTTGGACCCCCAATTTGCGCGCCAGTTCGTGCATGACCCACACTTCGTCCCGGCTCTCGCCCAATGGTTCAATCACTGGCGGTGAGAGACGTATATAACGATGAACCCAGGTTACCACGACATCTTGTTTTTCAAAAAATGTGGGGGCAGGGAGTACTACATCCGCGTAATCGGCGGTTCCTGTCCAGTGCGTATCGTGAACCACCACAAATGTATCGTTCCTGGAGAGGCCGCGGCGAAAAGCCGATTGGTGCGGCAGTGTCAGGGCCGGGTTCATCCCATAAATAAAAATGAATTTAAATTCGCCTTCCCTGACCCGTTGGCTTAAGGCCACCTGGGAAACGGTTTTAGGTTGAAGATTTGAAAACGTATTGCCGGCGATATAGTTATTATCGATAAAAAAGGCGTCGCTGTTGCTGTAGAAGAACCCCCTGTGGAGTCCACGGAGCGCGGGGATAAATGAAACGGCCCGCACCAGGTCCGCGCCGTTGATGGATTTTTGCAAGCCGATGCCCATCAATGAAGCGCTCAAGTTGGACTTACCGTACAGGTCCGCGATGGTCTCCACCGCATTCCAATCCAGGCCCGTTTCCGTTTCCACCCGCTGTGGCGACCAGGACATGATCTCTTGTTCCAGTTTATCAAATCCCACTGTAAACTTTTCGATAAATTCGCGGGCCAGGTAATTTTTTTCAATGAGGATGCGGCAGATACCCATGGCCAGGGCCACATCGCTCCCCGGTTTAGGTTGAAAATGCCGGTCGGCGTTTTGCGCTGCTTCGCTGCGCCGAGGATCGATGGCGATGATGGCGGCGCCCCGTTGTTTCCGGGCCTGTAAGGCCAGCGTCCATAAATGCGCCGAGCTTACCGGCGCATTAAAGCCCCAGAAAACGATAAGGTCCCTGTCTAGCAGGCTTTCCGGCTGCAGGCCGTAATATTCGCCGTAATGAAGAGCGAGGCCTGTTCTGCCGGCTTTGCTGCACATGGCGCCGTCGGTGCGCGAAGCGCCCAGCGCGTTCCACAACCGGTGGGGGTACACCTCCGACAGGAGGCCGGTATTCCCCGAATAATCCAGCAATAGGACAGATTCCCTGCCGTGCGTTTTTATGACTTCCAGCAATTTTCCTGAGATCGTTTCCAGCGCTTCATTCCAATCCGTGCGCCGGAATTGGCTGCCCGGTTTATCGCCTACGCGGATTTGCGGGTAAAGGACCCGGTTCTTATATGCCCTGGACGCATCCATTTTACCCCGAGGGCAGACAAAGCCTTGCGTCACCGGGTTATCCGGGTCGCCTTTAACTGAAACCAGACCGCCGTCATCGTTGACATCGGCCAGGATAAAACAGGAATCATAGCAATCCCTGGCGCACATCGTTTTAACGGTTTTCATTTTTCATTCATGGCGACGCCGCTCAATAATTTAATCGTTTCGACCGATGGCAATGATGATCGCGGTCACCTTCTTTTCCCCCACCGGGAAGTATTGAGGATCGCACGTTTCACCTACCGGGGTTTTGCTGTCGAAGATAACAAGATAACCTTCATGGCAAAATTCCGTGGCCAGGTATTTCCGGGATATCTGCGCGACCCCCTGGTCCAGGGTACGGGTAATCCTGGATTGGCGATTGACTTTTGTCTCGATAATATATTTATAACCTTTATATGAAAGCGTAATATCCATGATTCCCAGCCCGGATTTAACTTCATAGCCCAGTTCGCCCCCGCCTCCCTTGACGAACTGGTACAACCACGCCGTCAGCAAGAATTGGCCGATTTTTTCATAGGGTTTCTTTTCTTTATAGAACGCCTGCACGCCGATTTGGGCAATATATTGTTCGAAATCCAGGAGGATATTTTCCATATCCAGCCGGTTCCCGGGCAGCTCATATCGCTGCGGGGGGATAGCGTCGTAAGCGTTCACTTCCTCGAAAAAGGTTTTTACAAATACCGCTTTATAAATATTATTGGCCACCACCGCCTTCCCGTCTTTATTTTTTATCAGTCCATACTGTTCCAACCAGTTTTGATCCTTGTTATAAGGAATATACTTCACGTTATCGAAAACGATCTCGATAAAGGTTTCCTTGTAAAGTTCGGCTTTCTCGTAAAGGTTGTCGAAGTGGTTATTTTTCTCTTCCAGGAGGAGCATAATTGCTTTTTCCACATCATTTTCATCGATGGGTTCGACTGTTCCGGGTTTAATATTGACAGTTAAAATTGTTCCCAGTCGGTTGACCAGCCAGGGTTGGCCGCCGGTTTCTTCGTGGACCCTTTTCACCGCTTCTTCGGTAAAAGGTTGGTTGGTTTCCGCGGAATATTGGGCATAAAGGTCACGGACATTTTTTAAAGAGAACCGGGGCAAAACCACCTGGTCTGCAATATTAAAGGGCGACACGCCGCCCACAACGAGTTTGGTTATATTGCGAATGCCGATCAGTCCCACGGAATAAAGCGCCTTTTGCTTGATATCTTTATAATCCTGGTACAATCCACGTACGGCATGAAGAAAATTCTCCAATTCGCTTAAGGGGATGCCGTCAAATTCGTCGATGAAAATAACGATTTTTTTAAATAACAAAATTAGATTTAACTCCTCGAATAATTGCTTGAAATCCATATGGCCGGTGAGATGATGACCGGACAAAAATTGCCCAACGGCCCCGGTTTTTTCGCAATTTACCGCCTTTAACCTATCGATCAATTGGGGGTAGAGGTATTTTTCGATCATCGCGTAAAACTGGGATTTATCAAAGCTTTTATACTCCTGGAAGCTTAATATGACAGTTATATAAGTGGGATCGAGGTGCAATTGGCGGCAGGTTTGTTTCAGGAAGGTTGTCTTGCCGCTCTGACGGGGGGCGAATATGGAAAAATAACGGCCCCGGTCCACCATGGTTTTAATGTCTTGGTTATCGGAGTTAACAACATTTTCAAGTTGGACATAATAAGACATTTCAGGATTTACTGATCCTGATTTTTCAAAGACTCGTACCGGTTTCCGATACGTTTTTTCGGTTCTATTTCCTGGTTTTTCCTTCATGCCGTCATTTTATGGTAACGGTTAAGATTTGTCAAGGGGGAACGCGGGGGACCCAGGGGGACGATATCCCGGGAGATTAAGGACGGCCAAATTTTCCCCCTTAATAATAGGTCCCTTGGTGAACCTTTGTGCCTTGGTGCCTTGGTGGCTATTTTCATGCCGGGCAGGACTCCGGAAAAGTTGAGGGAGAATGATGTAAAGTGGAGCAAGACCGATGTAAAGCTGAGCGAGCATAATGTAAAGTTGAGGGAGACCGATGTAAGGCTGAGCGAGCATAATGTAAAGTGGAGCGAGACCGATGTTAAGTTGAGCGAGCATAATGTAAAGTTGAGGGAGACCGATGTTAAGCTGAGCGAGAGTGATGTAAAGTTGAGCAAGCATTATGTCAAGCTGAGCGAGAGTGATGTAAAGCCGAGCGAGAGTGATGTAAAGCTGGGGGAGCATTTTACATTGGCATTCGAGCATTAAGGAGTGCCCGGCGAGCTTAAAAAACTGCTTGTCGAGCATAAATTATTTGAGATCCCGGGGCAGGGAAACCATTCCCCCTTATGATTAGATTGGTGGTCCTTAATTGTTGTTATCAAGGGCAAGGGGCAGACACGCAGGTCTGCCCCTACACAGGGTGGCTAAATTGGCATGTCCTTAGGTTTTTACTTTATTTTTTAATTTTTTAGCGGTTTTAAATCTGACAGCTTTTTGTGCGGGAATCGTTATCTTAGCACGTGTTTTGGGATTTATCCCGGCTCTTGCTTTTCGGTCAACCACTTTAAATGTGCCGAAACCGCGCAGCATAAATATCCCTTTCGATTTCAATTCATCTGCAATGATTTCGGGAACTATTGAAATGATTCGTTGGGAAAGGGAACGGTTAACCTTGGCTTCTTCTGCAATTCTTGCTATCGCTATCTCCCTGTCGGATAATTTTTCTTCGTCCAGGTAGTAATGTATAATAGGATTATGATTGCCTTTTATGATTTGATCGATTAAGGAATCACCATCCATGCGGCGCAGCCCCCTAAAAGCGGCGTCGGGGCAATTCACAAAAAGCGGAGGGTTGTTAAAGACAACCAATTCACCGCGCAGCTTCGCTAAACTACTTAATCCGGAAGGGATTTTTCCTTTGGAAATCCTGCTGCTGCTAATGCCTGTTATCACACTAATAGGTCCTATTCCTCCAGGAGCATGAATCTTACAAACCACATTTCGAAAGAGATTTTCTCCATTTTTTCTTATTAGCAGTTGTGCTCCAGCGCCTACCGTAGCGATATAGGCAGGCCAGATAGGGGGAGTAACCTTGTCCAATTCTTTTTTAAAAGTATCTGTGACCTGGGCGCTTAATGCATCCACAATATAAATACTTCCCGGTTTAAGCCTGTGACCGTACGCGAAACGATGCTCGAATAGGGTATCATGATTAGAGATAGGGACACTGGAAGCACCACTTTTATATTTCTTTATAATAGCCCTGTTCTCCGGTTGAATGATCTCAATGCGTTCCAGGACAAAATATCCGAAAATTCTACCGCGGGATGTGTTTTTATAATTACCTTTGTGCACCAGGAAGATTCTTGTTTCACCGGGGATTGCCCAGTTTGGGAACTCCGGGATTTTTAAACAGCAGCCCCGCCATATAGCTTCATGAACATAACAATGACGACCTGTTTTAAAGGGAATGGCACAACTCCTTTCCAAATTACAAAATATTTCTTCGTATGCGCCTCCTACCCAGAGTATTCCATCACTAAATTTTCCTTTGCTTAAAACATCCATTGCTTCACCCTCCTCAAATTCAGATTATTTTAACTCTCATAAACATAATCACTCCATGCACTATCACCAGGACCAACCGGGGCGCATCTTTAAACCCCGCAATCCCCGTAAATCCATTAAATCTTTATTAACTCAACATCTTACCGTCTCATTTATACAATTTTGGTAAAAAGATGTCAAGTTGAAAAATTAAAAAATTTTATTTTTTACCGGCCTCCTTCTTATTCTTGTGTTTTTGAGGTGGAGGAGCCCCCGATTTCTCTTTTTTTGTTGCAATTGTTTCAAACAATTCGTTAAGTTGCCTGGCATCCAGGTGGCCCTCTTTTTCGGTGATCTCTATAACGGGTATCATATTTTCCCGGGATAACCGAGCGCCTTTTTGCCTTAAAATATTTATTTCCCTCCTTGCGTCCTCTCTCCATTCAGGAAATAAGGCATACCTGTAAAACCACAATTCCAACAGTAAGTTGTCGTTAGCAGGATTTAAGGAAATGGCCTTATCGATACATATTTTACTTTCACTTTTTTTACCTTGAATCAATAGCAATCGAGCGTAATTGCACAAAAACTCCGGCTCTTTTGGGTTTGCTTCAATGGCCCGTTTAAAATATTTTTCTGCCTCAGCATTGTTTTGTCTTTTATTTGCGAGGAAGAGGGCGTAATTGTTCAGATAATTTGCCTCATTCGGCGCCAATTCAATGGATTGATTATACTTTTCTTCAGCTTCATCATAGTTCTTTTTTCGATTCTCAAGGAATCGGCCGTAATCATTTAAATAACCTGCATATCCCTGGTTTTGCCCTTTAGCGAGTTCAATGGCCTTTTTATATAGTTCTTCCGCATTTTCAATACCATTATTTTTCTCTTCAAGGAAGAGAGCGTAGATACCCCTTAATTCAGCACTTTTCGGGAGATCTTTCAATCCCTGGATATAAATTCTTTCTTTTCTAGCCGGGTCATCTTCACTCAAGGCCATTAATTCCACGGGCCACCATTCTCCTTTTTGCTTTTCTATGGTACTCTTTATGGTACTATCTAACGATTCTTTTATATCAGCTTTTTCCGGTGATTTTGATAATTCTAACTGTATTGCTTTCACCTGTGTCTTAAAATTCTCAACCTTTTGTTTTGCAATTTCGAGAATGTCGTCGATCATTAAAGGGTAGCCCAATTTATCATTGAGCTGGACCATCAACTCGTCGAAGCCTACGATCGGTACCAGGAAACCATTATGTTTTTTTACCAACGCCCTGATCCGTTCCGATGGTTTTCCGTCATCTTTTCGGTAGCACCATATCATCCCGCCCTTTATAGGATCTATTTTTTCTAAGAATCCCATCAAACTACCGTCGTTTCCTCCATAGCCGACGAAAATGGGCCTATAAAATTTAAATAAATTGGAAAGGCTTTTTTTCCAGGCGTCTTCAAGCTCGCTTATTGCCACGGGATTGTTTTTTGGGTCCAGCAGGAGGTCACGGTGTATTTTGGCGATTATGGGGCGCCTCATCATCGGTCTGATATAGCCTGCCAGCGCTTCATGTCCACACATCAGCGGCCGTTTCCTGGTGTAAATAAAAAGCGCATCCTCCAGTAGGCTGTCAAAATTTGTGGTAATGACTAAATTGTGTTGAGTATTGGCAATAATCTGGGCCAACATGGAATACCCAACACTAGGCTCCATTCCTTCCATTATTTTTTCAAGGTAACCGTAACCCTCATCGGATTCGATTCCGAACCGTTTATCATAAATCTGGGGATAATACCTGGCTGCATTCCCCTTTTTCAGCCATTCAAGCACTTTTTTTTGCTGCCCATGGTTTGACAATCCAAGCGCCCACTGCTCCAACTCGGCCTCCTCATACCTCTCATGTAGTTCATCCAACCATTTTTGCGCTAGTTCCGCACCGGTAGGAATACCGGACTTTTTTGAGGCTCCGGCGCCAATGATAAAGCAGAATCTTATGCCCAGGGCCTCGTTTTTTGTTACGCGCATAAAAAAATCGAGAAATGTCTTGATACCCATTTTCCTTGGTTCTGAATTTTTTATATCCTCGTTCATCTTTTTATCCCTCCTTATTAACTACCTTTCTTAATTAAATAATAATGCGTTTTCAATGAAATGTCAACAATAAAAAGAAAAAATCGAGGAATTCGCGGAGTTTTTTAATTTTTTACATAAGGAATTCTCTCTAAATCTGATTTTTTTCCTCCAGGCTTCCCATTTACACCATTCATCACGGCCCCCGCGAACCAAAGAACCGACAAACGCAATGTTTTCCCATTTTTCAGTGGAAAGGCACTCAAACTCCGCTGCAGTTCCATTTATCGACGGAAAAGAGACGATAATGGGACATGCCGGAATCGGCGCCGATGCGAAAACCGGGAGATGTTTTAAAAGATCGCGGAAAAACACTTGAAAAAAAATGGGTTCTAAAATATAATTGTATCGCCATGAATAAAATAAACAATGTGCATGACAAGTTCTTTAGCAAAACATTCGGCGACCCGGAGAATGTAAAAGACTTCTTAAAGAGCGCCTTGCCCGAACCAATCGGTAATGCCATCGACCTTTCAAAAATTGAAATCGATAACACCCATTATGTATCCA
>Ga0315278_10000095_pt1 | contig 74226 bp, 87 predicted proteins | sample YL17G06_0_MG_FD_203880 | JGI IMG/M metagenome (GOLD analysis project Ga0315278, IMG submission 203880) | Sediment microbial communities from Yellowstone Lake, YNP, Wyoming, USA - YL17G06_0 | ecosystem: Environmental > Aquatic > Freshwater > Lake > Sediment | place: USA: Wyoming | collected... | reverse complement strand
AAATATAGCGGAGGAGATACAGGGGTATTAAAATATCGCAGTGGCTCTAGTGTTGTAGATTGTCAAGCCTCTGCATGGCAAACTTATAGTGGTTCTTTTACTTCATTGGGATATACCCAATTGAGAGTAGAAGGGTCTTAAAATAAAATTTACAAGGAGAAAAAGAATGAGGTCTTTAGTTACTGGTGGGGCTGGTTTCATCGGAAGTCATACTGCTAAACATCTTCTATCTATGGGACATGAGGTTATTATTTTAGATGACCTCTCGGGTGGATATATAGAAAACCTCCCCAATGGTGTTAGATTTATTAAAGGTTCTATTACAGATAATGAGCTTGTTCAATATTTATTTGCTACAGAAAAATTTGATTATGTATATCACGAGGCGGCGTATGCAGCCGAGGGACTTTCTCATTTTATAAGAAGATTCAATTATGAAAATAATTTAATTGGCAGTATAAATTTAATTAATGAGGCAGTAAAAAATGAAATAAAATGTTTTGTATTCACTTCCTCGATGAGCGTATATGGTTCTAACCCTACCCCTTTTACTGAAAATATGCCTCTTATGCCAGAAGATTCTTATGCAATTTCTAAATATGCAGTAGAAAGAGATATATTAGCAGCACACGCAATGTTTGGTATAAACTATATAATATTTAGACCTCATAATGTTTATGGGGAAAACCAGAACACCGGAGACCGTTTTAGAAATGTTATAGGAATTTTTATGAGACAAATTACTGAAAATATGCCTATGACTATTTTCGGAGATGGTACTCAAACAAGAGCCTTCTCTTATATCGATGATGTTGCACCATATATTGCAAATTCAATTACAAATCCAAAAGCATTAAACCAAATAATTAATATTGGTGGGGGATATACCCTGTACAATTAATTATCTTTCTGATTCTGTTGCTAATGCATTTGGTATAATACCATCTATGCTACATCTTCCAGAAAGATTTGAAGTGTACAACGCTTATTCAGACCATTCAAAAGCATACAATATTTTTAATATTAAAAATACTACTTCTTTAGAAGATGGTTTGGAAAAAATGGCGAAATGGGTAAAAGAAGTGGGAATAAGAGAAAGCAAGCCTTATCATGCTATTGAGATAGATAAAAATCTACCTCCTAGCTGGAAGACTATTACTACAAAATAAAATCTTAATTTTATACGGGAGGAAAAAGACATAAAATAAAACCATTATGCCACCATTAATTTGTAATATTTTCAAAAAAAACAATAAAAAATAGGAGAAAAGTGTGAAAAACAGTAAAATATATATTGTAGTTATTGTAGCTTTAATTATTGTGTCTTTGTTTGGTTGTTCTGTATTTCCTACAAAAAACCCACAAGGACTTTTAGATAATAAGCCTCGTCTCGCAGTGGAATCTGCTTTTGATAGCGAACTTGAAATTTTGCTTTCGGAAACTACTGATAAAACCGAATATGTTTTAAATGGTAAAACTTTTACAACAGGTGTTCTTCATGGTGTTGATGTTGTTCTTTTCCTTAGTGGTGTCAGTATGGTTAATGCCGCTAGTAATACCCAACTTCTTTTTGACAACTTTAACCTAAGAGATTTAATTTTCTCAGGTATTGCTGGAGGGGTTAACCCAAGCTTAAATATTGGTGATGTTGTAATACCTGCACAATGGGCACAATACCAAGAGATGACTTATGCCCGGGAAGTTGACGGAGAATTTATTCTGCCCTTTGGTGGTGTACCGGAATTTCCAAATTACGGTATGATGTTTCCCAATTCAGTTACAGTAAACCAAAAAGATAACGCACCCGATGAGTATGACACTATGTTTTGGTTTCCTGTTTCTAAAGAATTACTCTCATATACAACGTCAATTCCAGAAACACTTCTTCAAAAGTGTACTCCCGATGGGGTTTGTTTAGATAAACAGCCTATTATTAAAATTGGTGGAAATGGTGTAGATGGTCAAACTTTTGTTGATAATGCGGAATTTAGAACTTATGTATGGGAAACATTCCAAGCAGATTCTCTGTCTATGGAAACAGCCGCTGTCGCACAAGTAGCTTATTCAAACAATATTCCTTTCCTTGGTTTTAGGTCTCTTAGCGATTTAGCAGGAGGCGGAGAGGGAGAAAACCAGATTGGGACATTCTTCCAACTTGCTGCCGATAACTCGGCTGCTGTTACCTTAGCTTTTATTGATAACTATAAAGCTGGACTTGATAAATAAACACAAGGTATATAATCGTTCTGGCGGGGGTCATACTCCGCCAGAGCATATAAAAGTCTAATTTTATGAAGGCGAAATAAAATGGAAAATAATGAAAAAGAAAAATACTACTGCCGAAAATGTATGAAATCTCTCCCGGAAGATAATTTTTATCAAGCTATGGACGGTGGTTTAGTAGATAGTAATACCAAATTTTCTGTGTGTAAAAACTGCGTACAAGATATTTTTGATATTGTATATAAAGAATTAAACAGCATGGAAAAAACAGTACATCGTCTATGCCAAATATTTAATATTAAATTTACAAACGAAGCTCTTGATGCTACAAAATCTCATATACAAACCATGTTAGAAAATGGGAAAAATGTAAAAGCTATATTTTCGATTTATCTGATGAAGCTAACGGCTACTAAAAAATCGATGAACAAGGGCGGTGTAAACGATTTTCAATATGAAGATGTAGGAACTATTTTCACAGAAAAACAAATTGATACTTCAAGTGTTCCAATGCCTATGGAAATTGTTAAATTTTGGGGAAACGATTTGAATAGAGGTGATATTGAATATTTAGAAACAGAATATGCTAATTTCAAAAATACTCACTCAGCAGATACATATGCTGAAATTGTATTACTTAAACAAGTATGCACAACAATGCTAGATATTAAAAAAGCAAGACTTGCACAAGACCCAACGGATAAACTCGTAAAAGAATTACAAGAATTAATGAAAAATTTAAAAATATCTCCATATACAGCCAAAGCTAATGATATGAATAGCGGGGCAGATACTTATGGGCAATGGATTGTAGATATAGAGCGATATGAACCCGCTGAATGGTTAAAATCAGACCCTCGTGGACAAATTTATAGAGATGTTGGAAATACTGAAGAGTATTTTCAAAAATATATTGTACGTCCTCTTAAGAATTTTATACAGGGAAGTCGAGATTTTAACACCGATGAAAATGAAGAAATGGAAAAAGAATTTGATGATGGAGAGATAAATAATTTTATCAATATTGATGATGGAGTTAATTAATGATTGGAGAAAAACATGAAAAAAAACAAAAAATCATTAACTCCTCCACTTAAAAACATGAAGCATTACACTAGAGCCAATGAACCGATAAAATTTGTCGGGGAAAAGGAAATGTCTCAAGCAAAGCGTGACCGTATTAAAAGTTGGACCACATTTTATCGGAACAATCCATCATATTTTGTGGAACATTACATGGGTGTGCAACTCTATCCGTATCAGCGTTTTTGGATTAATCTAATGGCACGTAGTACAGAATTTGTAGGAATAGCATCTCGTGCTTCGGCTAAAAGTTGGTTAATAGGGGTGGCAGCGATAGCGAGATGTATTTTATATCCCGGTACTACTGTTGCTTTAGCTTCTTCTACAAAAGCACAAGCTGGTCTAATTATTTCGGAAAAGTGCAGGTCTTTAAGAGACGAGCACCCCAATATCGCTAGAGAATGTTCTAACCTCGTTTCTAATCAGAATCAATGGCGTATGGACTTCTTTAATGGCTCAAAAATTAATGTGGTTGTAAGTGGAGAAGGCGGTAGAGGTTAATAAAATAAATGTTTGTTTAAATATAATTTTATATAAATAAATCCAAATGGAGGAACATATAAAATGCAATCAGAATGGAAAAAAGAAGAAATAGATTTTGTTTTAGAAAATCATCCTAAAATGTCAATCAAAGAAATGTCTAAACAATTAGGGAGAAGTGAATCGTCTGTTGAAAACAAAAGATGTAAGCTCGGTTTAAAAAATGAAAGAAAATATATGTTTGATATAGATTTTTTCAAGACCCCACTGAATGAGTTTTCAGCATATTGGCTTGGGTTTATTTATGCTGACGGTTATATTTCTTCTTATAAAGAATTAGCAATACAATTACAAAAGGATGATTTTGAACACTTAAAAAAATTTAATAAATGCTTAAATGGAAATGTTCCTGTAACGTTTTTTGAAAAAAAACCTAGATATATAAAAGAAAAGTTTACTGGGATATCTTATATTTGTCAAATAAGAATATTTAGTAAAGAGATGGTTTCCGATTTAAATCTATTAGGTGTTTATAAAAATAAATCTTTGAATATTAAATTTCCTGAATTAGATAACAAGTATTTAATATGGTGTTTTATTCGAGGATATTTTGATGGTGATGGGTCTATTTATTATGACAAAAGAAGCAATCAGCTTAGAGCTAAAATAACATCGGGTTCTATAGATTTTAAAAAATCTTTCCAAGAATTTTTAAACAAATATAATATAAAGACTTTTATTAGCAAAGATGGTTTTGATTGTGGATTAACAGGAAAAGAAAGTCATAGGATATTTTTTTCTAATATCTATGATAATGCTAATATATTTTTAGATAGAAAATATAAGAAATATAAAAAATACAAACATTTATATGGCTTCAACGAGCAGTAATGTTCGTTTAAAATGGCGCAAGAAACGGGAAAGCTGAGAAGCTAATCCGAGTGGAAGACTATTATTAAAAAAATAGCCACACGCAACGCATAGATGATGAACCCCGAAATGGAATATAATTTATCCAAGAGTGCGCCTACCCCAATGGGGTAAAAAGATATGCTGAACTTGAAAGAAAAAAATTTCAAGAATGCGAAAATAAAAAGTTTCGCAGATAACAAATGCACCGCAGCAATGTAACAGTTTTAGAAGAAAGACGTTTAATACCCAACGAAATTATAGATTCTATTATCCGTCCCTTTCTTGTTTCACGCCAAGCACCTTATATGAAAAATCCTAAATATTCAGAAATTGCAGAACTTAGAGAGGAACCACAAGAGATTATTATTTCTTCTGCACATTACAAATCATATGAATGGTATCCAGAAACGAAGAAATTCTTAAAAATGATTGCAGACGGGGATACTAATACCAAAGCATTGTTTTTGGATTACCCGATTTCAATTCATCATGGTATAAAGACAAAAAATCAGATGATAAGAGAGAGGTCCAATATGGACCCCATAACTTTTTTAATGGAGTATGGAAATATACCTTATGGTTCTTCAAGTCTTTCTTTTTATAAACTCGGACTATTCGATAGAAATATAAAAAGAAGTTGGAGACCAATCAGGGATGAAGTATATTTGACAACCAGAAAAAATAACTATGATATACCAAAACTATCTGATGAAATGCGCATAGTCTCTGTTGATATTGCTATGAGGGCAGGTTCTACAAACGATAATACTATTATAAGTTGTGGTAGATTATTACCTAGTAAAAAAGGTTGGATGACAGAAATAGTTTATATGGAATCCCACAATGGTAAAAATACTAATTTACAAGCTTTAAGAATAAAACAAATATTCGAAGAATTTCAAGGAGATGCTCTCGTTCTAGATTTAGCGAGTGCAGGAATAAGTGTTTTTGATGCACTAACTTCAGTAACAAAGGATGAAATAAGAGGAGTTGAATATAAACCTTATACCGTAATGAATTCTGCATTAGTTGACCAGAAAGTATATGATGAATTAATAGGTAGAACACTCGGAAGAGATGCGTTTGCCTGTATATTTCCTATCTCTGCTACTGCTCCTTTAAACTCTCTAATTGCTGTTAAATTTAGAGAGAGATTAAAGAAAAAATTAATCGCATTTTTAATTGATGATAATAGCGAAGAAGAATTTTTAATAAGGTCAGGAAATAAAGATATCTTAGACCAAGACGATACTGGTATTAGAGCATATCTATTACAATCCCATCTACAAACAAGCTTATTTATAAACGAGAGTATCGCTTTAGAAATGGCTCCCGCAAACGGTTTAGTAAAATTGGTCGAACCAAGTGGTGCTAGAAAAGACCGTTATACATCTGTTAGTTATCTTAATTACTATGTATCTTTAATGGATATTGAATTATTAGGATTTAGATATAACGAATGGGATGATGAGGAAGCTTTTCTAGGTGTGTCGTTTGTAGTATCAGGAGGTTAAATATAATTGAACGGATAGAAATTGTGTCATGAACAATTTTGAAAAGAATAATCCTAAATTCCTTCCGTTCAATAAATATATTAGGAAATTACCATAGGAGGTAATTATGCTAAAAAGTATTTATACTAAAACAGGAATTTATTGTATTGAAAATATAGTTAATGAAAAGAAATATATTGGAAAAGGAAAAAATATAACAACAAGATGGTCTGACCATAAATGGAAATTAAAAAATAAAATTCATGATAACAAACATCTTCAAAATGCGTGGGATAAATATGGAGAAGAAAATTTCAAATTGTGGATTATAGAAGAATGTAAAGAAAGCGAATTAATAGAAAAAGAAATTTTTTATATTTCTCTATACAATACAAAAAATACAGGTTATAATATGACAGATGGAGGAGACGGAATTCCCGGGCATATACATTCTGAAGAAACAAAAATAAAAATGTCTAATTCTCAAAAAGGTAAAAAACAAACGAAAGAACAAATAAAAAAAAGAAAAAATACAATTATAAATTGGACCGACGACCAAAAAGAAATTGCTTATATAAACAGGTCGAATGGTCACAAGAATCATATCGTTTTAGAAAAAACAAAAGAAAAATTGTCGGAATACTTTAAAAACAATCCTTCAAGAAAAAAGGGCAAATATAAACACTCCGAAGAAACCAAAAAGAAACTCTCCGAATCTTTAAAAAGATATTGGTTAGAAAGGAGAACACAAGATGACAGATAAAACAAATGAAGAAAATTTAATCAGTGAAGAAAATGTTTGGTCAGTTATAGAGTTTGCTCGTGCAATGACAAATATGTACGGACAGGGCTATTTAACCCCCGAACTTATTAATCAACGCATGCGTGATATTACCCTAAATCCAATGGCGGCTACAGAAAGTGAACTTAATACAGCACTTTCTTCGCCTAAAGATAGCGAATTGCAACTTCGCTCTTTTTCTCAAGATTTCGAAATGAAATCTATGGTTTATAAAAGGCTTATCACCTATATGGCTGATATGCTTGCGTTTGATATTACATATACATCAAGTGCAGAACTTAAAGATTATGAAACCCCGAAATATAAAAAAGACCTAAAAACAGTAGAAGACATTCTAGAAAAATTCGCTTATAAAAAAGAATTATCTATTGCTGTTAAACAAATGGTAAGGAATGATGCATATTTTGCTGCTATTAGAGATTTAGGAGATAGTATTGTTTTACAAGAACTTCCTGCCGATTATTGCAAAATAACCGGAAGATGGGAAGGTGGCTTTCTATTCAGTTTTAATATGTTTTGGTTTTTAATTCCTGGGGTTGATATCAACATGTATCCAGATTTCTTTAGAAAGAAATATAAAGAAATATGGGTAAACGGAAATCAGCAAAAACCATATATACCTTCCATGCCACCGGAGATGAGAAATTCGACTTGGATTTATTGGGTTGATATTCCTATCGATGTTGGTGTATGTTTTAAATATTCTCCTGAACTCGCAACTAGATTGCCATATTTTACACCTTTGTTTAGTGATTTGATTTTACAATCTTTAATGCGTAATCTTCAAAAGCAAGCAACTATGGCTGCGGCAAGTAAAATGATTATCGGTCAAGTTCCAATGCTAAACAGAGACGCTAAAGCAAGTGTAAAAGATATGATTGCTATTAGCCCTGATTTACTTGGTAAATTCTTAGCATTAGTAAAAAGCAGTATTAATGAAGCTATTAAAGTTGCTTCTGCGCCTTTGGAAGATATGAAGGGTATTAGTTTTGACTCAGAAAATGAGTTATACGATAGTTATTTAAAAACAACACTGGCTTCTAGTGGTGTAAACACAAACTTGATATTTACAAGCGATATTAAGCCAAATGTTCTTGAAACTCAATTGAGTTTGAATGTTGATGAGCAAATGATGACAGCGCTATATGACCAATTTAATATCTTTATGAATTATTATATTAATAAATTCACTAAGATGTTTAAATTTAAATTTGTTTTTGAAGGTACACAATTTTTCCTAAACAGACAACAAAGATTAGAATCTATAATGACTTTGTTTAATGTGGGGATTATTTTACCTCAAAAAATAGCGGCTGCTATAGGAATGAAACCCGCTCAATTAAGAAAACAGTTGGAAGAAGCACAAGGGAGTGGGTTTATGGATTTGATTAAACCACCCGCTCTCGAAGGTCAAAAGCAAATAGCGGAAATAACAGGTAAACAGCAAAAAGATTTAACTGACCAAACTGCTAAAAACCAGCGGGAGTTAGCAGACCAAACTGCTAAAAATCAAGAAAAGGTTGCAGAAAAACAAGCTAAATTGAATCCAAAACCTGCCCCCGGTGTACCCGGTGTGGCAACTCCTGCTAAACCCGAGGGAAAAACAACTGCTACGGGACAACCCGCTAAGCCAGGTAGACCCCAAGAAGATATAACAAAAATCTCAGAGGAAACTGAGGATACCCGGAGCGGTGGACAAAATTTAGGGCGCGGTGGAAAAATCTAATTAATAAAAATGTCTTAATCTGTTAAAAAAGATGGAGGCGAAAGGAGGAAAATGAAACTCTTAGATAGTCTAAATAATGCTTTTAATGAGCAAATTACACACGAATACCGAAATCAATTGATATATACTCAATTAGAGTCTATTTTCGAAGATTTTCAGCTTAAAAATATCGCCAAATATTTTCATGAGCAATCTTTACATGAAAAAAGTCATGGAGATAAAATAGTTGGGTATTTAAACGATAGAACAGGTGGGAAAGTTAATATCAGAGAAATTGATTCCCCGATAATACCTTTTTATACAATCGATACTTTAGCAAGCATTGGGGATTTGTATATTTCTACAGAAGAAAGTACAACCGAATCTCTAGAAAGTATTTATGACTTTGCTTTAGGAAATAAATCATATATAGATTTACCCCTTCTTTCTGATATGTTACAAGAACAAGTAGAAGAAGAAGATTCAGCCAACGAATTTGCTTTAAATATAAAAATGACAAAAGATTTAGTTTTATTTGATAAATCTTTTTCAGGAGGGTAAACATATGTCATGATTACTAATCCGGAAATAATTACTGAAAAATATAGATGTAACAAATATGTTAAAAGTTGGCTTATATTTCACTGTCGCTTGCCTTTATTGAGCTTCGATAAAAAATATTTTTATTTTGCTAAAACAGATAAGCTAAAAGAGTGTTTGAAAAAAATGCCTTTAGATGTAAAAATATTATCTATATTATAAAAAACCCAAGGAAGGGAGGTAAATTGATGAAAAAAATTAGTTTTGCAATTGAAAATGTTGAAATGATTCAGGAAAATCCTGATTCTAACTTCGCTCTTTTGGCTTTAGACTTTTTTGCTTCTGGAGATAATCTTCACGATATGTATGTTTCCGAAGAGACACTACTTCGCACAGCAGATACAATTAAGAATTGCCCTCTTGTCTGGAAATATGATGCGGTGCTAGATGATGTCTATACACATGACCCCGAAGAGGTTCCTTGCGGTTTTGTTCCAGATAGTACTATAATCACAAGTAAAAAACTGGAAGATGGGAGGACAATGTTATCAGCCATAGCTTATGTGTGGAAAAGATATACTGGTCCATTGTTAGGTTTCTTCAAGAGGGATGGAGGAAAAAAGCCTGTCAGTGTCGAAATGAGCGTATATAAAACTCAACCAAAAAAAGACGGAAAAACTGAACTTCTTGATTTTAGATATGAAGGGGTAACTGTTTTAGGAAGTTATGTGACTCCTGCTATACCTATGGCTAATGCAACTGTTTTGTCTTTTGCAAAAGAATATGAGGAAGATTTAGAGAAGGAATTCTCTTTCACAGAAATCATAATCCCCAAAGAAGTAAGATATGCTGTTGAAAAAGGTCTTGAAATTCGAAAAGAGGAGGGAGGTGGTACATCTACAGGTATCGCCTTTGCACGATATTTAACTAAAAATAAAATAATAACTCCCGAAAAAATAAAAGAAATTAATAATTATTTTTCCACACACAAACATAGCAGAGAAACCGTTGACTGGCTTCTTTTCGGTGGAGATTATGCAAAGGAATGGGCAGAAAATATGTCAGAAAAAATTGACAACGAACTTGTCACATTTCCTTATAAGTCAAAGGCGGATGTGAATCCATCTTTAAAGGGTATTACCCCTCCCATTTCTCTCGCCCAAGCTAATGCGATTGCTGCGCAAGCAGATTCGATTGGTTCAGATGATAAGAAAAATGGTTGGGCTATTGCAATAAGTTCGTTTAAGAAAACTCATCATGTAGAAGATGAAAAATGGGTAAAAAACGAAGGTAGTACTGTAAAAGCGTCTGCGGACGATACAGAAGATTTTATCAAGGAGGATACTATGACCGAAGAAGAAAAAATGGCAGTTGAAAAAGCCGAAGCAGATGCAAAAATGGCTGCTGAAAAAGCCGAAGCAGATGCAAAAATGGCTGCTGAGGTAGAAGAAAAAGCAAAAATGGCTGCTGATGAAGAAGCTAAGGCAAAAATGGCTGCTGAGGTAGAAGAAAAAGCAAAAATGGCTGCTGATGAAGAAGCTAAGGCAAAAATGGCTGCTGATTCAAAGGTTGCTGCTGAAAAAGCAGTAGCTGAAAAAATGGCTGTTGATGAAGCAAAAGCTAAAGCAGCAGAGGAAGCAAAGAAAAAGTTAGAAGAAGAGAAATCAAAGAAATTTGAATTCCCCATTGAGAAATGTGGTGAAATGTTCTCAGCAGATGACGATGAAGATGATGTAAAAATGGCTAAGGTGGAATGCGCCAAAGGCAAAGAAGCAGACTTCGGAATCGTTATGAATGGTCTATTTGCAAAAATCGAAAAGCTATGTAATAAGATGGCATTAATGGCTGAAGAGAAAAAAGCATATATGGCAGAAAACGAAGAACTCAAGAAGTTCAAAGCAGAATTAGAGGGTCAACAGAAAGAGTTTGCAATTAATGAAACTTTGAAAGAACTCTCTGTGTCTGTCTATCTTCCTGATGATGTTAAAGCAGAAATGAAAGCGGATGCCGCAAATTATACTTTAGCAAATATGGAAGCATGGAAAAATTCCTGCAAAGCAAAATCATTTGATTTTGCAATCAGGATTCCCCAAAGCAAGGGCACTATAGAAGTTGGACTACCTTTTGGTGGTGCAACCAAGAAACAAAAAAGCCTTTGGGATTAAAACCAAGGGTATATCAATTTAATTTAAAAACAGGAGGTTTTTATTATGGCACATGCAGTTTTAATTCCATCAGCAATTGCAGCAATGAACATCGATTCTTTAAATAGAAGCGTTATGAGTGGCTCTGTTGCATTAGATAATGGTAACGTTTTATTAATGGGTGCGGAGTACACTTCCGGTAGTTTAACAGAAGTATTTGCTGTTACTCCACCAGTTGCAGGTTCCGCTACGAATTTATGGATGGCATATTCTGGTGACGAAATTGTTGTTACCAACGCTCAATACAAAGGTCTTGACCCTGACCCACGTAATTTCTTCAATGCGGCAGGTAAGGTATTTTCCGCTTACAAGCCACAACTTGGAGACATTATAGTACTTACAGCCGATGCTTTTACCGGAAGTTTCTCATCTAATACCTATGCTGGTACTATCGCATATAGTTATAAGTTAGAATGGGCAAATGCACAAGGAACAGGTCTGGTCTACAAATATATTGCAACAACATATATTTCCCTTGCTACTGGTGCTATTGATAACCAGCGTGTTGCAGCTTATAAGCTGGAATGCGTTTCTATATAATTTTGGATAAAAGGAGATATATATTATGAAAATCCCAAATCAAGTACTTACTTTCGCAGGTGAACAGAACTTAACACCTTATAAAATGTTCGTTGATTATTGGAATCACTATCGTGCTTTAAACGGTGCGAAAAATGTTGAATATCAACAAAATACAATTACACCCGAGGGTGCAGTTGTACCTCTTAGCTTCTCAGAAAAAGAGGAAAAATTAAATGCAGCTTTAAAACGTGAAATTTTACGTGTAGCAGGTGTTCAAAATTTTGACACGTTCTCTATTGAGACTTGGGCAAATCACCCTGCTTTAAAGTGGGCAACCTTCGCAGTTATTTCTGCTGTTATTGATATGATTCTTCCAGAAACTATCATTGACAGTATTGGAATTTACTCCGAAGTTCGTACAATCGGTTGGGGCGACTCAGCGGCGTTCGATGTAAGTCCTCGTGATTTATTCATCGTTTCTAAAGCAGGTCGTAGCAAGAGAACAACCGAACTACACAAGCAGTTCAAAGGTCAGATTACAGTTATTCCAGAACCTCGTGAAATGACAGTATTTGTGTCATTAATGAAAGTTCTTGCAGGAAAAGAATCTTTAGCAGACTTTGTTATGAAGATGGTACGTTCATTCGAGACAGCATTAGCTGTTGACGTGTACAATGCTTTCTACACTGCAATGGATGCTGTTGACGCTACTGCAAGCACTGGTTTACTTGTAGCTGGCTATACTCAGTCAGAATTTGTTCGTCTTTCACAAACTGTTGCTGCGTGGAATGGTGGTTCAAAAGCGGTTGCTATCGGTACTCAGCGCGCTTTAGCGAGCATTCTTCCTGCAAACGCCAACTATCGCTATGATTTCCAAAGCGAATACGTGAAAGTTGGTTATCTACGTGATTTCCAAGGAACCGATATTATGGTACTCCCACAGGTAGCTGATTGGCAGACCCCATTCGGTTTGAAACTCTCAGATTCTCGTATCTGGCTTGTTTCCCCTTCGTCACAAAAACTCATCAAGGTTGTTTTGGAAGGTAATGTACTTTCATATACCAGTGATGTTTACGCAAACGCTAACTTAATTCAAACTTCAACCCTTATTAAGAGTTGGGGTACCGCTGTTGCAACTAACGCTGTTGCTGCAACAATTCAATTAGCATAATCTATTATAGAATAGGGGCGGGAAACCGCCCCTTCCTAAAAAATATTAAGGAGAAAAATGAACAAAAAATCATCTACACAGCTTTCAGCCGACGAAAAAAAAGAAGTCGAAGCTTTGAAAGCAAGACTAGCCGAATTAGAACCAACCATTGATACCGTAGAACCAGAAATGGGAAAACGTACAATAGAAACTGGAAGAAATAAAGTTCTGCTAGACGATTATGTACCTGTTATGAGCCTTTTGCCTTATAGGTTAAACCTATCAACTAAAGAAGGTGGGCAGGGAGATGTTAAAAAATTTACCAAGTTTGGGGAAGTGAAAAACATTCTTTATAAAGATTTGGTAGATATAATAGAAGTCAATCGAACTTTCATGGAATCAGGATATTTTTATATACTTGACCCGTTAGTTATACGCCAGCATGGTCTGGATGAAGTTTACTCCAAAATATTAACAAAGGAAAAAATAGAAGAAATACTAAACAATATAAACACAGAATATTGTATCGACCTTTATAATTCATCCAATTCAAATCAGCAAAAAGTAATTGTACAATTGCTTATTGAAAAAGTAAAGAATGACTCTGGCTCTGTAAATTTGTATACTGTAGATAGAATTTCCAGATTATCAAAAATTGATATTGCACAAAAAGCAGAAGAAGAGAAAGCTTTAGCAGAAGAATTGGTTGAACAGAACCAACAACAATAAAATAATCAAAAGGAGGTCAAATGATTGGCATCTATTGTATCGAAAATACTGTGAACAATAAGAAGTATGTCGGTCAAGCTATTGATATTAGTAATAGAATAATAAGACATAGAAATAGTTTGAAATATAATAGACATAGAAATAATCACCTCCAAAAAGCATATAATAGGTATGGTAAAGAAAATTTTAAATTTTCTATTATTCAAGAATGTAATGAAAATCTTTTAGATTTAATGGAAAATTATTGGATTATTGCCTACGATACTCTTAATCCGGATAAAGGATATAATATAAAAACAGCGGGAAGGAACGGAAGACATTCTAAAGAAACAAAAGAAAAGATGTCAAAATCTAGAACAGGAAAAATCCATTCGGCAGAAACAAAAGAGAGAATGTCAAAATCTTCCAAAGGAAAAGTTTTTTCAGAGGAGCATAAAAAAAATATATCTAAAAATCACGCAGATATTTCTAAAAATAATAATCCTTTTTTTGGAAAGAAAAGAAAAATCACCTCTTCTAAGTTTTTAGGCGTATGTTTTAAAAAACCCAATAACAAATGGGTCGCTGGAATATGTTTAAATGGAAAAAGTAAATATATAGGAATTTATGAAAAAGAAGAAGATGCAGCAAAAGCATATGATTCTTATATAATCACAAATAATTTAAGCAATCCGCTTAACTTTTCATATGGAGGCGAAAATGGCTAATACAAGTTTATCTGAGATTTACGATTATTTTCTTATGACTGTTACTGATTATAGGCTCATAGATTTGTTTAATACATCTCTCCCGGATTTTGAAGATTATCTACAAAAATGGTTAGATTTTGCAATTGTAGATTTTAAAGTATGTGACCAAGACCTAAATTACAATAATACCACAAAAGAATTCCCGGCTGAATTAAGCCGGGACAATAAAACCATCTTAGCTACGCTAATGATGAGATATTGGCTCCAAAAGGTTGTGGGAGATATAACCCAACTAAATTTGCATATAACTGACCGAGATTTTAAGATAGCTTCTGAAGCACAAAATCTAAGAGAAAAATCAAATCATCTAAACATAGTAAAAGAACAATGTTCTCAGCTATTACAAGATTATAGTTATAAAAGAAATGACTGGACTGATTGGTATACCCAATCATTCTCGGGGGTGTAATATGACTTATGAATATAAATCCATCCCCGCTTCAATGTATGCAGGAGCAAAAAAAGGGGAAAACCCTAAACAACAATATATTGATTTATTCCAACAAACTCTTAATGAACAATTTTATAACTCTTCAAGTTGGTGGACTATTCGAGAAGAAACAGGAATAGGTACTGAAAAATATGCTAACATGGATGTTCGTATAAATCATGTTATCAACGCAGAAACTGGTTTAAAACTTGGAGACGACTGGAAAACAGTTTTGTTTCCTGACCTAAATCATCAATTAGATTTAGGACTACGCTATATATTTGATAATAACACTTGGATAGTTATAAACACCGAAGTAATCAAAAATATAGCAGCAACATGCACAATTAGAAGGTGTAATAATACACTTAGATGGATTGATGAAGCAACAGGTGTTTATTATGAAGAACCTTGTGCTATAGAATATCTGGTAAAAGAACCAAGAGATTATATTACACAAGGTTCGCCTTTCCCAACTCCCGGTGGATTTTTACATATTATAACTCAATTAAATGAGCGAAGTGGTAAAATAAATGAAAACCAAAGGTTCTTGTTTGGAAATCCTGAACATTGGGTATGTTATAAAGTGACAGGAACAGGTATAAATGACTTTACAAATGTTACAACTTATGACAATAACAGTGCTCACATACTAACATTAGATTTAATTGCTAATTTTCTTAATGAGGAATTGGATGATATTGTTAACGGTATTTGTGATGTACATACTAATGTTTATCATGTTACTTTAAATAGTGGGAGTATATCAGGTTCCCCCACTGGGGCAATACAATTAAATGCAAATGTTATTTATAATGGAGACAGTGTTATAAGAGCAATAGAATGGAAAAGCTCTAACCCTACAGTGGCTTCCGTTAGTGGAAGCAGCGGAAGTACTCTTGTTGCTTTCAACACAAATGGAAATTGCACAATAACGGCTTCTGTCTATGGAAATCCAGCAAGTGATACTTGTTGGGTGACTGTTAGTGCTAGCCCAACAATGAATAACAATATACTAATCAGTCCAAATACAAATTATATTCTAGAGGGAACTAATAGAACATATTCAGTTTATCTATATGAAAATAATATTCAATCGTCTGGTTCGTTTATTATTACATGTAGCGGTAGTAATGTTCCATCTACTAGTTATATATTTTCTCAAACTGATGGAAATCACTTTAAAGTTACAAATATGTTAAAAGATTTAACATCTCACCTGACAGTACAATGCACAACTGGTTCCGTTGTAGCTCCAAAATCGTTTGATATTTTCTTACGTGGAGCATGGCAATTTGATACTGCTTAAAGGAGAAAAACAATGCCAAATATACCAACACAAGACATCGGGTTTATAGCCTATAATGATTTTCAACGTTTTAACCAAATATCGTATACTTGTATAAAACACATGATGGATAATAATGAATCAGTTTGGAAATTATTGAAATATACTAGCCCTGATGCTTGGAATAAACCAGATTTAACACAAGAAGAAAAAGCGGCTCTAATATATGCTGGACAACAAGATAGTTCAAAATATAATGTTTTTATGGATGGGAAACAACCCGATGTTTTAGTAGAAGAAGTAACATTGGTAAGAATAATGCCGCATTACGCTATGGGTTATAATCGTACTATTGGTGTTATTGAAGTAAGCATGGAAATATTTTCCCATTATAAAATAAATCATTTGTCTAATTATACTACTAGAATTGATACAATTGCGGGAGAACTTCTTGCTTTATTCAATGGTGTAAATATAGGTATATTGGGCTTGATGGCTATAGATAGGATGATTGACCAAAGTTCTCGCTTATTCCAAGCTGGTCAAATACCGTTTGGTGGAAAACAAATAATATTCTCAACTTACTCGGCATAAAAATATGGATATTTCATATTATATTACTTATGATTTACCTATTCCGTATAAAAATATAAATATATATCCGGTAACAGTAAAAGACTATATACTCTTTAATATTTATTCTCAATGCTTAAATATAGATAAAAATAGCATCCCCAACCCGGAAATAATCTCAATGACTTATATGGAATATGTTTTTAATATTACTGAAAAAAATCCAGTAGATTATCCTTACCTAATATGGTTCGATAGGCTATTGGCAATGTGTCTGAAAGAAGATGATACATTTACAGAAATACAAGAAAGCATAAAAAGATATAGATACGACGATGAAACAAAGAAACCCTTTTTCCTTATTAAAGAAGAGAAATATACATCTGATGATTTTGATAAAATAAAAGAAATAATAGCAACACAAAATCTTGTAGACTTAATAGACGAAAATATTTCTAAAGAAGTTAGGGATTCTATGGAAAAAGCCAGAGAATTTAAAAGAAAAATAGCTGGTACAGGGGTTGCATCTATTGAAGATTATATTATCTCTCTTTCTGTTTCAACAGGATGGACTCATGAATATATATACTCTATGAGCATAAGGAAATTTATAAAGAGCATAAGGAGAATGGATAATCTAATACACTATAAAATTTATCTAGGAGCAAGTATGTCGGGGATGGTTGAGTTCAAAGATAAGTCGTTTATTAAACACTGGTTAACAGATTTAGACGATAAAAATGAGTACGATGATGTTACTATAGACTTGCAAGAAATGCAAGATAAAGTATCATTCGACAGTGCTAAAAAATAGCATTTATTAAAAAAATACAGGAGGTTTAAAATTATGGCTATAAAGAAATTCTTGACAAGTGTCGCAGACGTTTTTGGGTATGACAACGATGATAATCTGCTTTTCGTAGCAAAGACACTGCTAGACAGTTCTATCGAAGTTTCTCTAGGTTCAGCACCTGTTCGTGGTGGACGTGGTAATCAATTGCTTTATACTTACTATCACACTGCGGAAATGAAATTTAACTTAACAGAAGCGCAATGGAATCTAGAATTAGTTGGAGCAACAGTGGGTGGTACATATGAACTTGGTAACTATTATGTGCAAGAAACCATAGCAGTTCAAGGTAGTTCTGGTTCTGTTAGTGAAATACCTTTAGCGTTCACAGGTACAACCATATATGGTTGGGCAACTTCTCCTTTGGGTGTTACCCAACGAGTTACATTCAGTGGTTCAATAGGAAGTTTTCCTGTTGTAGGAACTGAAACAAGTGGAAATTGGTGTGTACGTTATCTTACAGCAAACGTAAGTGCTGGAAAAAGTATCACCATCAAAGCAAGTATGATTCCACAAGTTTTGAAATTGGTTATGGAAACTCAGTTGAATTCTGCTGATGTTACTACAAATAAGATTGGTATGGTACAAATTATTGTACCTAGAGCACAACTTTCAGGAGCTTTTACAATCTCCATGAAAGCTGATGGTGTATCCAATACACCGCTTACTGGTACGGCTCTTGCTTATACACCAACCGCTACAGGTGCAGATGCATGTACAGTTGATTCATACTATGCTACAATTACTGAAATTATAGATAATACAAACTGGTATGATAATATTTCGTCATTATCTTTTTCAGGTGGAAATGTTTCATTAACAGTTGGTGAAAGTAAAACCTTTGTGGTTTATGCTATTCCTTATACAGGGAGCGCTTTTAAAGTTCCTAATGTATATCTTTCTTTTAGCTCCACTGCTGCGAGTTGCGTAAGTGCTGCACCTCATAGTGGTTCAGTTGTAGCATTGGCGGCTGGCTCGGTTGTTATATCGGCTTCAGCTACGTCGGCTTCTACAATTATCGGGTATGTCGGAGTTACAGTTGCCGCATAATAATAGGGGTAGAATAAAACTACCCCTTCTATATTAAGGAAAACAAAATGCCAAAAAAGAATATTGAAGAAAATATAGACAATAGAGAAAAAGAAAGTATAGAATTTCCCGTTGAACCTGTTTTCGATTTGAAAGAAAGTGAAGAAGTAATAGAAGAAATTGAAAAATCTGTAGAATCAAAACCTACATCTGATAAATTTCCCTTTACAATTCTTAGAGTCGATTCTGCGGGATTTTATGGGATTGATAGCAATGGAAGCGGAACAGAAATCGCTATCCCGGAAGAATATAAAAATAAGAAATTAAAAGCTGGCGATATTATTTATGTATCTAAAAGCTAATTATAAAGGAGGATTAAATTATGGCTTTAACTTCAACACAAATTACAAATTTGAATAACTCCATGAGCGCCGCACAAGATGTAGCGCTAGGGAGTGTATTAGATGCTTTAGTAACTTCTGGAAGTATAGTTATTTCTGGAAGTAGCGTATCTGGCTATAAAAGGATTATCAGTGGGTCTTTTACCCCGAGTGGTCCAGTTATACCAATAGTTACAGGATTATCAACTGTTCTCGGGGTTGTAGCTGAGTTATCGGGAAGTCCTACAAACATACACAGTAAGGTTACGGCTACTACAGGTAGTGTTGCGGGGGTTATTTGGGTCTCGTCTTGGATGGTTACTAGCGCAAGCTGGACACCTTTGATTGCAGCTTCAGGAAGCATGGCGGCACACTATGCCCTTGTATCTTGGATTGCTTACGGAACATAATAACATATAAGAATACACCGTCATTGAAAAATGACGGTGTATTTTTTATCTTTTTTAAAAAAATGGAGAAATAATGGATAAGGTTAAATTGGAGATAAAAACTCCGGAAAACAAAATAATTGAATATGATGGGGTAAGTATAGAAATAAACCCATTTATCGATTTTTCAGAAGAAGTACTTTTAATCAACGAATATATTAAAGATTTCTTTGGAGACATAACTGAAATTGTGGTAGAAAAAACTAAATATCATGTTTTTGAAGCAGAATGTAGGTTAATGTTTTATATTATCCAACTCAACACAAACATTGACATGAGTGATGTGGATAATAATATATACGTCGATGATAAACTTTGGGAAATGATAACTAGAGAAATTACTAATTATTGGAATTTTAAAAGAAGATTAGACGAAGTTGTTTATGAAGTAAAAGAACAAGAAAAGTTAGACAACTCACTCGGAAAAGTTCTTTCTGATTTATTAGCAAAAGCCGAAGGATTTATAGACCAAATAAACAAGATTTCCCCGGACGATATTAAGGAATTACAAAATGTTGGAATGGGACTTATTGATGATTTAGAAAAAGCTAATATCATGAGAAACCCTTCTGATTTAGCTTCTATAGAGCAACCTTTAATAGACGAACTGAATGATGGGATAAAAAAGGAATAAAATGATAGGCAGACTAAAGCGTTCCCTTAGTGAACGTTGTCCGGAATGTAAGAGCATACTTCAAATTAGAGTGAGAGACATAAGTGAAATAAGAAATGGAATTCCTGTTGTTGTTGCTGAAGAATACATTGCTTGTTCTAATAAAAATTGTGGGTATGAAAGAGAAATGGAGCAAAAAAGGATACGCAGACAAGAAGATGATTTAGCCTTTTAAAAGGATAATTTTATGGACCTTCTTGTAAATTATAGTTATAAGGAGGTAAAATATTATGATGAATATTGAAGTAGGAAATCCATTTTTTACTCATAAAGAAAGAATATCGGAAGCAATGAAATACGGATTAGGAAAAGGTCTTACTTCTAAAGATATTGTAGATTTTATCCAAGATATACAAGAAGATACAGTAGATTCTACGTATAAGAAATATTCTGGTAATATGTCTTTGGTAGCAAAGGATTTATTTGGGGCTGCGAATGTTCCTAACGATGTGGCAAAAGCTGTAGAGGATAAATTTACAATAATTAAAAACATGTTAGAAACAGCAGCGGGAAATGCTGCGGCAAAAGGAGTATATACACTAGCTGTAGATGAAAAAACCGGATTACCCAGTAAGCAAATAAGTTATGAAACTGATAAAGGGATTATAAAATTCCTAGGGGATGTTCCAATTAACAAGCAACAACTGGGAAATTTTTTTCAAGATGTATTAATTTTTAATAATGTAAGTAGTCCTGGAAATAGTCCATTACCGGATATTCCCGGAGTTGCAGAAATAAAAGAAACACAAAGAGCCGGAGAAATAAAAGTTGCTTCCTACACAATAGCAATGATAATCGATGAATCAGAACCAAGTATTGAAAAAGCAAGAGATATACTATTAGAAGCAGAAAAAATGGAAGCAATGGCTCTACTAGAATTATATATAAAAATGAAAAATCTTTTACTGATAATTTCCGAACCATATTCTCCGGGAGGTACTGCGATATCTAGACAATATGTTTTTGTCGCAATGGCGCTATATGTAGAACTTAAAATAAGAGAAATAAGAAAATTAGTAAAAAGAGGAATAGCAGAAGCAATGACATCTCCTCAAAAACATTTTATACCGAATTCCGGAGATTATCTAAAAGATACTTCCACAAGCCCGGGTCCAATTGTTAGATTTGAAAGATTAACTTCTGATTTTGAAACCGTAGAAGTAAGCGGAAAAATTACAGTTCAAGAAACTTTTAAAATATCTATGGAAAATTTAGATTTTTATGCAACATTTGAGGGAGGAGCTTTAAGTCGTAATAAAATTAATCCGATGATGCAAACATTTAAAACATTACAAAATTTATATACGAAAAGATATGATATGATTACTTATGATAATAATATATTCGAAAGACAAAGAAAAGGAACGTCTTTTTATATGAGTTTGACAGATAAAACTATGCCATCGTTTGGATTTGATAGAAGTAAACTTACATAAAAAAATAAAATACTTATTTAAAAAAGGAGAATAAAAAAATGTTAGAAAATATTTTAATGATTATTGCCGGATTAGCCGGATTAGGTGCATTTGTTTCTATTTTAATAAGTGTACTTAAAAAAGTTGGTGTAATTAAAGATGGTCAATCAGAACAATGGTATCAAGGAATCAGCCTCTTTGTATTCCTTGCAGTAACAGTTGTTTACTTCTTAAAAGTACCTATTGTATGGTCAGATGTAAACGAATGGCTCAAGTTACTTACATTTATTTTGGGTTATGTCATTCAAATCTTGGGTGGTCAACTTACTTACAACACCATTAAAGGTACACCTTTGTTTGGTTTTAGTTATGAGAAAAATCAACAAAGAGCAGAAGCCAAAGCAAACGCTGGAAAAGAACCAGTTAAATAATCTATCTATTTAGGAAGGGAGTATATGAATAATATACTCCCTTCTTTTTTTGGGAGGTATAATGGAAACATATGTATATGCATTAGATTTATCTTTAAATTCTACAGGGGTATGTATTTTTTCCAATGATGGTAAATTTGTAAAAGCATTTACCATAGATACTAAAAGCGAAAATGAAACCAAGCTTAAGCTACAAATTATTGGAAATGAATTAAAAAAAATAGCAAAAGAATATGCGCCCGAAATACTTGTGATTGAACAAGGGTTTACTCGTTATAATCAAAGTACTCAAATGATTTTTAGAGTTCATGGTTTAGTAAATTATTTATTTGCAGAATATGAACAGACCTATTATCCGGCATCCAGCGTAAAAAAGATAGTTGGAGGAAAGGGGAATATGACTAAAGAAGAAATATATTGGGTGATTAAAGAGAAATACCCAAAAATAAAACTTCAGAATTATGACGAGTCAGATGCTTTTTCTGTAGGGCTTACATTCTTCATTAAGAGCGGAGTTATAAAATGAGAAAATTAGACACTTGTTCTTGTATATATTGTTTTGAAAATATAATAGATAGTAAAAAATATATAGGTCAAACTCAAGATATAAATAGAAGATATAAGAGACACATGAGAGAACTTGAAAATAATAAATCAAATAATGTCTACTTTCAAAAGGCATGGAATAAATATGGAAAAGATTGTTTTAAGTTTTTTATTATAGAGAAATGCCATATAGACTTATTGGATGAAAGAGAGATTTATTGGATAAAAGAATTACATTCTCACTCCACAGAAAGCGGATATAATATATCGTGGGGAGGAATCACCCCAATGAGAAATGTAATTATTACAGATGAGCATAGAGAAAAACTAAGAGTGGCTCTTTCTGGTATAAACAACCCCATGTACGGAAAACGATTATCTAAAGAAACATTAGATAAAATATCCAAAGCACTAAAGGGAAGAGTTGTTTCCGAGGAATCAAGAAAAAAAGCAAGCAACTCATCGTCTTGTAAAAAAAATAAAAACAATAAATTAGGATATATAGGAATAACAAAAGATAAACACAATTATTTTATAGTTAGAATTGTTAATCCTACAAATAGGAATAGAATATATTTAGGTTATTACTCGGATATCATCGAAGCTGCAAAAACTTTTGACAAATCATCTTGGGAATTTTATCATGATTTAGGTAAACTTAATTTTCCTCAAGATTATCAAAACGGAGAATAAAAATGCCAAGAAAAACATTTAGAAAAATAATAACATCTGATGAATTAACATCACAAATAAATTCTGAAAATATATCTTTAATGAATAGGTTTTTAAAAGATAAACAAATAAGGGTTAGCCCTAAAACTATTACAGTTTATGAGTCAAATTTGACAATGTTTTTATCATGGAATCTTTTAAATAATAACAATAAAAAATTTACAGATATTAAAAAATTAGAATTTTCCGAATTTTTCTCTTATGCATCAGAAGAATTAAAACTAGGTTCGGCTAGATTAAATAATCTTAGAAGCACATTATCTTCTCTATCTAATTTTATTACTAAGTTCTATGACGAAGAATACCCTAATTTTCGCAATGTGATTTTGAATATTATAGAATCGAGTCCCAAAGAAATGCGGAGAGAAAAAACTATTTTAACAGACGAACAAATGGAAAATCTTTTAGAACACTTAAGTAAAAATGAAAAGCAACAAGCGTGTTGGCTCGCCCTCGCTGCAACTAGCGGTGCTAGATTTACAGAATTATTATGTTTCGAGACAGATTTAATTGATGAAAATAGAACTGCGTTTGGAGATTTATTTATCGAAACCACAAAGCAAATCCGTACAAAAGGCAAGGGAAAATCAGGAAAATTACTTTATAAATATATTTTAAAAGAAAAGTTTATGCCTTATTATAAAGAATGGCTTAAAGAAAGAGCCAAAATTTTAAAAGAAAAAAAATTAAATCATAATTTTTTATTTATTAAACAAGACGGAACTCCTGCTACTGGTGCTACTGTACGAGGTTGGATTGAAGGCTTTGAAAAATATTTAGGTGTACCCTTTTACGCCCATGCGGTCCGTCATTATTTAGTAACATTATTTTCAAAGAAAAATATACCCCCACAATTAATTAAAGAATTAATGGGGTGGTCAAGTGATATGATTCAAATTTACGACGACACATCAGCCCGAGATAGAATATATGAGGGTTTAGAGAACTTAAAATTGTAGTTTTATGGTTTTATTGAGGAGGTTTATATGACAATAGCTTCTGGAAGCAGAATAGAAATTATCTTCCCTATTGCAACTGTCTTCGACATTAAAAAAAGCGAAGAAGTGATAAAAGAGATGGAGAAGGAGGTGCTAGATGGCTAGTGGTGGTTTAGAGATTGTATTTCCTGTCACGACAGTGTTTATGCCGAGTTCTGTTGATAAAACGGTAGCCGATATGAATGCTAAACTTTCCCAAGCATCCAAGTCATTTAAGCTTGACTTACCTGCTATGCGGGAAGGTAAAAGCATGGTTAACATGCTAGGTGGTATTGAAGAATTTACAAAAATGACTGATGCGGCTACTCTCGGAACTGGAAAATTAATAGCAACTTTTAAAACTATTAAAACAGAAAAAGGAATATTTAAAATTCAAACCGGGGAAGTTAAAGAACTCGGAGATGCATTTGGTGGAACTACAAAAATAGCAAAAGATTATACGCAGACAGAAAAAAATTTACAGAAAGCTATAGACGAAGGGAAAGTTAAACTTCTTTCAGAATCTCAGGCTATGGAAAAGTTTCAGCAGATAGTAAAATTGACTTCAACTGATACTGACAAAATGGCAGGTGATTTAACAAGATATACTGCTGCGGCTGATAAAAACGAAAAAAAATTATCTGGAATGAGGGGTACTCAGGTTAGTGCAGCAAAACAATCTGTTGCTGCACTAAAAAATGAGATAGAAACTTTTACAAGATTAGGGAAAGCGGGAGAACTCACCGCAGATAATGTGAAAAAATTGAGAGACGCATTTGCGGGAATGAATACTGCAATGGAAGGTACAAAAACTGGTGCAAATGTATTTCAGAGTTTTTCCAATAGAATTGCTAATGCCATCCAACAGACCATCGCCTATTCTTTTTCTATTGGATTAGTATATAAAGCTCAACAATTATTCAACGATGCTGTGAAATACGCCATTGATTTGAATACTGAAATGACTAAAATTCAGGTACTTCAAGCAGAAGGAGCACAAACACCAGAACAAATTAATGATTTAGCCCAATCTTTTAACAAATTAGGTCAGGAGATGGGAGCTTCTACTCTTGAAATCGCAAAAGGTAGTGTGGAATGGTTTAGACAGGGTAGAACGGTTGATGAAACTCAGAAACTTATGAGAGCATCTATGATGCTTTCTAAATTGGGTGCAATGGATTCTGCCGATGCTACTAACTATTTAACATCTATCACAAATGCTTTTAAAGTATCGGTTAGTGATACTGCAACTGTTGTTGATAAACTTATTGCGGTTGATAATATAGCCGCAACCAGTGCAGGTGAACTTGCAACTGCTTTAAGATATACTTCTGAATCGGCTGCTTTAGCTGGTGTTGGTATGGAACAATTAATTTCATATATTGGTACTGTTTCTACTGTTACCAGACAGAACGCAGAAATGATTGGTCAAGCATTCAAGACCATGTTTGCTAGAATGACCCTTATTCAAGGGGGTGGTACAGACGAAGAAGGTTGGACAATCAGTAAAGTTCAAAAATCATTAGATGCTGTTGGTATTTCTATGAAAGAAGCCGATGGTACTTTCCGTAATATGGGCGATGTGTTAGAAGATACCGCTGCTAAATGGGATACTTTAGGCGAAAGAGAACAAATAGAAATCGCTGTCGCTATTGGTGGTGTACGTCAAAAAGAGGCATTTCTTGTTTTGATGAATAATATGGACAAAGCTCTTCAATATCAAGCAGCCCAAACTGATGCTACTGGTTTAGCAATGAACCGTTATGGTATTTATTTAGAAAGTGTTCAAGCTAAACAAGGTCAACTTACAGCCGCAATGCAAGCTCTTTATAGTGGAACAGTTAATTCTAATATGATAAAATGGTTCCTAGATGCAGCTATTGCTGTAGTAAAGTTTATAGATTCTATCGGGGGAATACCTCCTTTACTTGTAGAAATAATTGCTCTAATGATAATTTTCAACAGAGAATCAATTACGAATACTTTAATAAATACCGGAAAAAATATTAAAAACCTTGTTATGAGTCTTGTATCTTTGGTTACACAACAAAAACTTGCAACTATTTCTCAGATAGATATGACCATTGCTCAAACTTTATCTATGATTACAGGAGATTCCTTGGTTGTTACTTTGGAGGGAATGGGATATGCAGCAGGGACATATAAGATTGCTGCAACAGGAGCAGCAGCAGCAACAACAGCACTCAACGCAGCTATGGGTTTATTAGGAATAGCTGCTATAGCAATAACTGCTATTTGGCAAGCATATCAAAAAAATCTCGATAATGTAAAAAAGGCTCAAGAAGAACTTACTAAAGCAGTAAATGATTATCTAGGAATTCTTGATGAATTTCCTGAAAAACAAAAAACCGCTATAGATTTGTACAATCAAATACAAATTATGATAGCTAGACGTTCAAGCGAAGGATTAAGTACTGAAGACGAAGAAAAATTAACAAAATTATATAATGATTTATATAGTGTTGTTCCTAATTTAAAATATAGTTTTGATGAATTCGGAAATGCTACACTGGTTGCTGGTCAAAACATGGAAGATTTAGAAAAAGCTACTGTAGATTATTATCTTGCAACAACATTAGGAAATCAAGATATTGCAACATATTTTTCTGACCAAGCAAAAATGACAACCGATGCGAATAAAGCTATAGATGAAGCAATACAAAAACGGAACACTTTAAACGGAATAATTGAAAAAGGTACTGAAAATATAGATGCAGAAGCTAAAGCCTATATAGATAGTGTAAAAAATCAAGGGGAATGGATTCCGGTAATGGGTGGAAAATCTGTTTTTGTTCCTACAGCAACTCAAATGGATAAAGACCTTGCCGATGCTCTCGAAAAAGCAATGAAAGATGGAACATCAGGGCAAGTACTTCAAAATATGATGACTGGTTGGGTTCAAGCAGCAAGTTCGTCTGTTTCCAGTAATAAAGGCTTGATAAGTAAGCAAGCAAACGATTGGAAAAAGATGTATATGATGGTTGCTCATCGGGCAGAGCCTGAATATAAAAATATTAGAATGGCAATGGAACTAGCTGCTGCAAATAATCCTGAATTATTAGCAGCTATGAAAGAAGCGGAAGTAGATTATCAAAATCAAATAGGAGAAGCACGTTTAGCAGCAGAAAAAGCATTTTATGAAAAATATGGTGCAACATCAGCTACAGCAACAACAGAGCAATTAAATGCTGAATTTAAAGCTCAAATGCAAATTATAGACCAACTTTCTCCATCTCTTGATGCTCTTGGTAAAGCTTTAATGCAAACGGGTGATAATAGTATTGCTCTTTCAGATGCTATACTTCAAACAAATACCGAGTTAGAAAAATTAGCCAAAGATACAGGTTTAGAAATTCCAATAAAATCATTTAATGACCTTGATAATGCGGCTGGAACAGCATTAGACCCCGCAAAGGTACAAGCATATAGAACAGAATTAATCTCTTGGATGATGACTAATGCAGATTTATTGTCTACCAATGATATTTTATATAATTCATTAATAAATAAACTGATTGCTTTAGCTGGTACTGCAAACACTACTTTAGTTGAATATACAAATGAAACTGGAGCAATGGCTGCTGTAACTGAAGCTCAATGGACACAAATGACTCAAACTATAGCACAACAATTGTTTTCTATAGCCGAAAATCAAGGTATTGTTTTTACAGATATAAATGGTAATTCTCTAACTACCGTTCAACAATTACAAGCGGCTTTAGCGGCACAACTATTGAGTTTTGAAAGTGCAGCTATACAATCAGGTCAAAAAACAGCTAAAATTATGGCTGATTTAGCTAAATATATGGCAGACCTTTTTAAGTTTGTTACAAATCTAACTCCATATGAACCTGCCCCTATAAATCTTCCTGCTGCCCCATCTGGTGGCGGTGGTCAAAAGAAAGACCCACGAGCAGAAGCGCTTGAAAAACAAATAAAAGCATACGAAGACGAAATAGAATTAATGCAAGAACAATTGGAAATCTATGATGAACAAATAGATGCCATTGATGATTTAATAGAAATAGAAAATAGAAAGAAAGAAGTAATTCAAGACCAGATAGATATTTATGAAAAGCAAAAAGACGCAATTGACCGTCAAATAGATGTACTTCAACAGCAGATAGATTTACTTGACCGTCAAGTAGAAATGCTCAATAGGCTAACAGCCGAAATTGACCGTCAAATAGAAATGTATCAAAGGGAAATATCCTTAATTGACCGTGAAATAGAAATGTATGAACGGCAAAAAGAGCTTATTGATAGTTTAATAGATGCTCAAGAAGAATTAATAAAACCTTTGGAAGAGCAGAAAGATGCAATTGATAAACAACTTAGCAGTTTTAAAGAAGCTATCGATTTACAAAAAGAAGCTTTACAACTTCGAAAAGAAGAAGCGGACTTCTTAGATGAACTTACTAAAAAGAACAAAGCCCTCGCTAACTTGGAAGCCGAAATTGCTATTGCATCTTTAGATACCAGCGAAGAAGGTATAGCAAGAAGATTAAAATTAGAAGAAGAAGCTGCCGCAGCTAGAGAAGATTTAGCTAAGACTCAAGAAGATAGAGAATATGACCTTCAAGTACGCGGTTTAGATGATGCATATGCGGCTTTTGAAAAGGGTATGAATGCGCAAAAAGCATTACTCGATGACCAAATAGCTAAAATTCAAGAGATTATAGACAAATATAATACACAAAAAGAAGCGATAGACGCTCTAATAGTACCTCTTGAAGCTGAAAAACTAAGAATAAATGACATAATATATGGTCTAGAACAACAAAAGATACCAATAGAAGATGCTATATTTCGTTTAGAACAAGAAAAAATAAGAATAGAAGACTTAATATACCCGCTAGAACAGCAAAAAGTAGCTTTAGATGAACTAATATATCCACTTACTCTGCAACAAGAAGCCATTGATTTAATAATACACCAATACGAGGATGAAAAGCGAGCAATAGAGGATTTAAAAAAGCCTATTGAAGACCAAATAGAATTAATAGGCGATAAAATAGAAGTACTTCAGGATGAATTAGATTTAATTAATGAAATTACAAAGGCTATGGGTGGTGGTCCCGGTGGCGGGGGTATGCTATCGGCTCTTGAACAATTAAGACTAAAAATGATAGAAAACGGGATAGTGGGAGCATTTAATGACGCAGCAATGCAGAGAATGCTTGATATTAATATTGCAAAATATGGGGATTTAACAAAAGCTATCAATGTAACAATAGAAGAAATGAAACGATTAATAACAGAAAGCAATAATGCAAGAGCAGCAGCAGAGGCGGCGTTTAATGCTGGACCTCTAAATCCCGGACCTAGCGGTTGGACACCTCCTATGGGTCCAGCAATAATAGTTCCTACTACTCCTCCCGTCACTCCTCCCGTCATCCCTCCTCCTCCTCGTCCTCCTCGTCATGAAGGTGGTTTTGCTTCTGAACATGGACCAGATGTATTTGAAGGAACTTTAAAAGACAGTGAAGTTTTTGCTAAACTATTAAAAGGGGAATATGTAGCTACAGAAGACCAAATGAAAACCTTCTTGAGAAAAACACTCCCTAATATAGCTACAGAAATCAATAATATGTTCTCAGAAAAAGAGAAATCTTTAAAACTTAGAGGGAAAAATCGATTAGATGTAGAGCCAATGGGTAAAAACGGTTCTCCTCAACCTCCCAGTTTTAATATAGAAGCAATTAAAATAATCTCTCCAACTCAACGTTCTTCGGGAGAATTGACAAGACCAATATCATCCAATCCTCGTGAAAATACTTATAGGGATATGAACTTTGAAATGAACATAAATGTAAACGGTTCTTTAGATAAAACAGTATTACCTAAACTTAAAAAAGATGTAATCAAAGAAATAAATAAAAGCCTCGAAAGAAGGGGTATAAGAAGGACAGCGGATTCGTTTGCTATATAAATTAAAAAGAATGGGATAGGATGACCTCATGAATCATCCGATAAACGAGACTCCCGTTTCCCATTCTTATTTTTTGGAGTACAGGAGAATAGAATGGAAACAGGAATCTATTGTATAGAAAATATGATAAACAATAAAAAATATATAGGAAAATCAGTAAATATTAATAAAAGATGGAATGCTCATAAAAGAGAATTAAATAATAATATTCATAAAAATGACCATCTTCGAAAAGCATGGTGTAAATATGGAAAAGAAAATTTTAAATTATGGATTATAGAAAACTGTGAAGAAAATATTTTGTTAGAAAAAGAAATATATTGGATAAAGGAATATAAAACCAATAATCCGGAATTTGGTTATAATATGACAAAAGGAGGGGATGGTTCTTCCGGACGTGTTACATCAGAAGAAACAAAAATAAAATTAAGAGAATCTCATAAAAAGTTAGGCAAAGGAAGGCATCTCTCGGAAGAAACAAAAAACAAATTAAGAGAAATTAACAAAGGGGAAAATAATCCTAATTTTGGAAAACATTGTTCAGAAGAAACAAAAACAAGAATATCAAATTCTAACAAAGGAAAAACTAGGCTAGAAGAAACAAAAAAGAAAATGTCTAAAAATCATTGGGATTCATCTGGAGAAAATAATCCTTTTTTCGGAAAACATCATTCTGAAGAGACAAAAAAGAATATGTCCGAAAATCATCCTAACCGAACAGGAGAAAACAACCCTAAAGCAATACTTAAGGAATCAGATGTTTTAGATATTCTAGATTCATTTTTTATTAAAAAATTTACAAAAAAAGAAATTTCAGATAAATATTCAAAAAAATGTTCTTCTAAAAATATTAATCATATTTTAAAAGGGGAGAGTTGGAAACATATATATAATATGTTTATGGAAAAAGGAGGTTAAAAATGAGTTCTTTCTATGCGTTCGACTTTTCTTATGATGGAATTCCATCTGCAACTTTCGACCTCAAGATTGTAACCTTTGAGAGCGCCGGGCTTTTCTCTGGTGTGGGGAGTGCGAATGTGAATATTTTGTCGCAAAGAGTTTTAAGGAAATCAAAAATTTATTTTTTGGGCAGAACACAGGAACCGGTTTTAGAGTTCCCCCTAACTTTTGCTACACAAAGACCTATCAGTGCAATGGACAGAGACCTTATTTCTGCGTGGTTGTTTGGTAGAGCGGAATATAAAAAACTGTATATTTTACAAGACGATTTAAACGGGGCTTATTTTAATTGTTTTATGACTAATCCAGAACCTCAATATATAGGAAACATGAACTATGCTTTCACATGTACAGTATCTTGTGATAGTCCTTGGGCTTATGGACCAGAAAAAACTATTTCAGGAAGTGCTTCTTCTACATCCACAGCAATGCTTGAAATTTATAACTCATCCAGCGAAGATGAATATCTATATCCAACAGTTCATTTTATAATGAGTGGGGCAACCCCCTCATCTTTTTACATGACTAATTATTCAGATAATGAGAGGATGTTTGGTTTTACAGATATGCCATCTGCTTCAATAGAAGCTACAATAAATAATGATATGCAAATGATAACATCAGATACAACTGGTTTATTAACTTATTTTAATAATTATTGGTTTAGGTTAATACCAAAAATTAATCTTGTAGCAGTTTCTTCTCCGCAAACAGTTGATTTATTTGAAATTAAATTTACAGAGAGGTTTAAAATAGGAGGCTAAAATGACAGGAATTCCAAGTATAAACTTCGATTTTTTTAATCTAGCGGAGATTCCAACCTTCACATTATGTAACCCGAACAAAGAAAAATTATATGCACTAGGGGGAATATCAGAAAGAAAATATACTCCAAGATACAATGCTATTTCCGAATTAAATTTTCGAGCAGATGAATATATTGATGGAATTTTAATGCCATATTATGCATATATTGTCAATAGAAGATTAGTATATGTTGATAGTATAGGATATTTCATGATAACTGGTATTAATGAAAATAATGACGGTATTATTAAATATAAAGAAGTTGATTGCCAATCTTTAGAAGTAGAATTGTCATCTAGAAAATTAACATCGTTTGTATCTGGAAATGGTTTATATGATTCAAGCGGGAGTCTAATATCGCTTGGTCCAATTCCTGTTACTCTAACACAATTATATATTGAATTACAGCAATATCTTGCTGGTTGGACGTTTGATATTATTCCTGATATAATTGATACTAAATACAGAAGTTTTGATGTAGCAGATACGAGTATTTATAATCTTTTAATGACTGATATCGAAGAAGCCTATGAATGCATCTTTGATTTCGATACGATTAATGATGTGATATTTGTTTATGATGCCAATGAAGATATAGAATTAACAGATATATTTATCTCACATGATAATGTAATTACGTCAATGACAGTTGATGAAGTAACAGATGAATTAGCTACTTGCCTTTTTGTTGTTGGTGGTGGTGATTTAGGTATCACTTATGTTAATCCATTAGGAAATAATTATATATATAATTTTCAATATTTTAAAAATACAGAATGGATGGATTCATCTTTAATAGACGCTATAGGGGAATGGGAAAATAAATATTCAGATTTTATGCCATCATATAGTTTTCAAATATTAAGTTTATTTGAAGATAGTGAAGATAAAATGGACCACGATATTCAATTAGCAACCATTTCTGGTTCTGCTCTCACATGGCAAACACAATATAATTTTTATTTGCAAAGCGGAAGCAGTATAGATGACCAAACAATGGTAGAAATTCATGAATATTTGATGGTACTATATACAGCGGCAAGTGCTGTACAAGCAGAAATAGCAATATTAGAGAGCAATATGGATGGACATTTTACAATTCTTGCTGGAATAGCAGATAGTTTAAGTTTTAATAATCCTGCTAACTTCAGTATGAACCAATTAAATCAACTACAACCTTTTATAATACAATCATCATATGTTAATGATAATATTATATTAACAGATATTATGACTTCTGCATCGAAATTATTACAACAAGCATCGTTATATAATCAAGCCGTAGGTATTTTAGAAAAAATATCAATGCCGAGATATAGTTTTGAAATCGATAGTGTTAATTTCTTGCAAATTAAAGATTTACAAACCTTCGGAGCGCAATTAGACTTAGGAAAAAAAATTACATTAGAAATAGAACCAGGAAGATATTTGTTACCCATACTATTAGGGGCAGATATAGATTTTGATAATCCCACAAATTTTAAATTAATATTTGGAAATCGTTTACGTCTAAATGATGAGACATATCGCTTTAATGATTTAATGACTAAGGCGTTGAATGCGGGAACAGCTATAAATCTAAATTCCCAAGCATTTAACAATTGGACAAGGGATTATAAAGCCGGATATTTAAATCTAACCACCGGAATAACAGTAGGAGGCATACAGCCAGCAGAAAAAATTGATATTAATCCCGGTAGTATAAATCTTATATCAAATGCTTTGCTATGGAATGGCATACCCCTTAATCTATGGGGCTTAGTAGGAGGTGGGGGAAGTGGAAGCGGTCTTACCGAAATTAAAATAACTTTATTTTCAGGTGGGGTTAGTGTGGCAATGTATGACCCAACTCCTGTTGGTCTTAATGCGGCAATTACTGCGGCAAGAGTGGGGGATGTAATATTTCTTCCCGATGTAGATATAACTGGAAATTTCTCTATCCCCACTGGGATTAATTTAGTTGGAGTTAGCAGCCGTGAAAGTATCATTGAAGGACAAGTCACAATAGAACCCGGTTGTCTTTTAGAAAATTTAAAGATTATAAATCAAGCAAATAGTGCTGATGGAATTTATACAGTGATTGCCACAGAAACTACTAGCGGAAGTGAAATTTCTAGGATAAAGGGTTGTGAAATATATGCTTATCAATGTGGTTCTGGCTCTACGGTTTCTGTATATATAAGTGGTTTAGGGGTAGACCTGCTTGTGGAAAATTCTACTATTGTTGCAGATAGCAATGGTGGAGTGGGTTATGCTTTTTCAAGTAACGGTGGAAATTGTAACGTATATCACAGTCAATATTATGCTAAAACAGAAGTTTTTCACGATATTTAAGAAGATGATTAAAAGAGGTATTTTATGACATATAAAGAAAATAGTAATGTGTATTTAAATAGTAGTGAAACGCCTTGTAGAACGGGATTCTTACGTAATTCAGGACATAATCGTATTAACACTATGGGAATGGGAATAGAAACAAGGGATACCAGAAATACAATAAATCTTAGCGAAAATGTTGACCTCATGTGGGAAAATAGAAGTGTGTTATTAGGAATAGGACAAGATTGGGTTTGTTGGACAGACCCTCATATTGTGAATGAAAACTATATATATTTTCTAGATGTTACTGGTCATGGGATTGGTCAAGATACATTAGTGATAACTGAATATAATATTATTACGAAAGGAAATACTCAAATAACGGTAAACACATTTGATGATTTTTCTTTATCTTCAGGTGTATTAATGTCATTTTTGGAAGACCGAAAAATATTAGTTGTTCCAAGGTCTTACTCGATTGAGCCATACTGGGAATGTCCTATCTATCTTTTAAATTTTGAAACAGGTTCATCTGTGGACTACGGTATTGTTACTGACCCAAGAAGTTTGGCAATATTAATGAAATCCAACGGGGATTTATGGATATATCTATGGAGTTATACATATGACTCGGAAATTGAAGAATATACAGGATATCATTTTATGTATAGAAACTATACACAAAATACAGCGTGGGAAATACTTGGTTATAATTCAGAAATTATTGGTTATGATGATGTACCAAATTTTGATTTTGTATTTTTAGGAGAAGACTATTTGGTTGTTTGTAATTCTTATTATGTTGGTGGAGGACCTCCTCTTATTGTGGCACACTCCCTAAAATTAAGCGATAATTCATTAATAACTAGTTCTCCTGTATACGGAGAAATTGGAGGAAACAGTATGAAGCTGTATGGTTCTGCTCCTGATAACCAAAATAAGTTTGCAATATTTACATCTACAGACCAAGGATTTATAATATATTATCCCGAAACCAACAATATATCAAGAATAACAGACATTCTTGACCCTGTACCTTTTTCAACAAAAGATAATGCATATATTATATCTAGTTCTACCGGAAGCCTTTACAAAGTAGATGGAATGATATCTCAGGGAACATTACCGCTTGATTCTTCCGGCGTTTGGTCTAGTACAGCTAATTTAATAGACGAGTATGGTCCTTCTTTATGGTGGTTCGATTGGGAAAATCTATCATTAAAACAATTAGCGTTTGATGGAACAATCATGCGTAATATTTCTATACCCGCTGCCGAATGGGTTGCAGGATATAATAGTAGTTGTATGCAAGCGGGAGATAGAATTATAGTAAATATGAAAATTCAACAACCATCAAGTTATAATTATGGTTGGAATCATTATATAATAACATAAGGTGAAATTATGACATACAACGAATATGCAAATTTATTTCTTGAGGGAAGCCAGATACCTTGTTTAATACATCACATGTCAGGAGGTGCAGACTATAGATTCAAGGTCTATTACCCCTGGGAACTAGGACAAACAATACCGAATAATGTTACCACACTGACACCAAGGGAGATATTAACACCATTATATGGCTTCGATGGTTTTCTTTGTGAAATGTCTGCAAATCATGCTTTTATAATGATACCTCGTTGGGAAGACCCAACTTTTGATACTCATTTATGCTGGATACCAACAAATGAAGTCGGTGATGCTGTGCATTATATACCTCCCGAGGGTTGGATTTATGATATGGCTACAGTTAGCGATAATGAAGTATATATAATCGTAGAAGATTATATTGAAAATGTACAAGATATTATGCGTCTTCAAAAGATTACTTTCACTGATAATGACGTAACAACAGAAAACATATATTCATGGGAATATTACGATATATGGGAAGGTTCGATATATGGAATATGGGATAATATTCATACACTTCATGTAAAATATGGAGCTTATGATTGTATATATTTGTTCTGGTTATATATGTTAGATGAGGGAGACGGATTCGATTATGTTTGCAGAAGTATTGTATATAACATTGCAACTGGTCAAGTGTTCGATAATTGGGTAAAACTTTTTGATTATAATGCTGACCTATATTCACTATATTATCAACATACTACCGCTACTATACACAATAATCTAATTGTTTTTGGGGTTTGTTGTGAAAATGGTTTATGGGACAACTACAACCCACCATATTATCCAGCACCTCAAATTGAAATTGTTATGGTGGATATAATAAACGGAAATATAACCATTTTAAATAATATATTGAAAGACCCCGAATATTGGTATATAGATGGTGGAGCATTAGATTATACGAATAACAAGTATTATTTTTCGGCATGGTATGAAGCTAATGGTTGTTCTAGTGTATATAGTGTAAACCTTAATAATCCTATAGCTATTCTAGATGAAGAGATTTCTTTACCTTTATCATTAGCGTTTGGAACCTATGACCAAGGGCATAATCGTGGATATCTATTTGATGAACCGAGTAGTAGTTCAATGCCAGGAATGGCTCCATTCTATGATTTTCCTAACTTAAATTATATAGATGAAATTTATTTATCTCTAGTTAAAGGTTGGGGGGATGGTGGTGCTCTATATAGAGAAATGGATATGGATAATAATATAGTATGGAACCTTCAACTAGATAAACTCGAAGGAAAATCTCTCAATGGTGGAATAAGCAGAGACATCCCAATTGAGCCACCTTTGAGTTTTTTTTATCCTATTGGTGGTCCTCCTTTTAATAATTGGAATCGTATGGCATATCTCAGAATATTAGATGGAAAATGTATTGTTTTGATATACTCTCGAACTGATATTATACCATATGAATATAGTCAAAGATGGTATTTATTAGAATAAAATGAGGTGAAACTATGACATACAAAGAATATGATAACATAGAACTCGAAGGTAGCGGTACAATTTGTCCAACCCTGAGGTTTGTAGGTGTTCGTAATGGACCACCTGTGGAAATGGGTACAAGTCGCACTTATGAGAATTTCAATGGAGATTGGGATAGGGTAGGATATAGTGTAAATGGTACTTTCCTTGATGAAGTTTCTTGTTGTTCTGAACAATATATCTATTACATAATATTACCTGATGATTTGTATTACGGAGATATTGTTGCACATGAATACGAAATAGCTACAGGTACAATCAAATCAGTAACACTTTATTCCAACCCCGATTCTAGCAGTTGGAGAGGATTTATAGCTTATCTCGAAGGTAGAAAAGTTATTTGTTATCCTGGTAATGACGCAGAAGAGCTTTTGTATATTGTAGACTTTGAAGACCTCTCGAAAACTGATATAAACGAAGAATTTGTAATATGGGCTGTTAGTACTGCGCAGCGAGAAAATAGGGATATATATATTATCATCAATAGTCTAAATGTTCTTTATATAAAGAACTATACTCAAAATGGAGTTTGGAATAGTGTTAGTATCAATCCGAATTGGGTGGATTATTCTTTTGTTCAAGATAGATATTGGGTATCACCATATACAAATGGATATAATTTATATGCAGATATTGTTGATATAGTAAACGGTACTGTACAAACAACCAACGGTTTAGTGATGGCTACTGGTGAACATAACACTCGTGCTTTTCTTCGTGGCTTAGGAGGGGATTATGAAACTGGTTGCGTTTATTGTATTGGTACGGAAGCGAGACCAGATAATATCTATTTCCCTGACCATTATGCATCCGTTATGGAAATATCAAAAATAGACCCTGTAGCAGCAACAATAACCTCGGTATATACTGATTCATCTCATCCTAATCTCGTAGGTTCTGGTGTTGGTGGGTATATTAAGACAAGCAAAAATTATGCTTATTGCTTCAAAACAACACCTAGTGGTACAGGAAATATCATAAGATGCCATAACCTTAGTAACGTAGGAACCTTTCCACAATATTACATGACATTCTATGGAGCACAGCTTATGAACGACGATGAAAGCTATTGGTTTGTTGATGAAACTGACGATACAATAAAACATAGAAGTCTTTCTGGTGATACAATAGGCTCTTACAGTATTCCAAATCGTGCACATCCGTATACGGGGTGGTTGGATAATCTTAATAACAGTCTTGTCTATTGTGAAAATATGCAACAGTCTTCATCCTTTAATCATTGGTATAGTATATATGTATTAGTATAAAGGATGATATATTTAAGTAGAGATAATGTATATATTTTAAATTGTTATTTTTTGGAAAATAGTATTCTTTATGAAATAAAGTGAGGTGAATTATGCCAGCTATACCACTTAGAGGAGACCGTTCAGCTTGGAATTCAGCATCTTACCAATCTTTACATGCAAATGATATTGACACAAGCGCAAGTGCTATACATCACAGTTTAGGTATTGGGGCTTTTCAAGCGGCATCTGGAAGCCATGTTCACGATTCAGAAGGAGGTTCTGGTTCTTCAGTAATCAATCATTCTCATTCCGGAAGTCAAGTTGGCGATGGTGGAAAATTAGGTTGGGATAATGTATGGTCAGACGCTGTACATGACCATAGTGGAAGTGCAGAAGGCGGTAAAATTACTGCATCTAATTTAAGTAGTGGGGCGGCTGTATATGGTTCTGTATTAACAGCAGATGGTTCTGGAAGTTCTATTTGGAGTCCTACTTCCGGTACTATAACAACATTAGACAATATTGAAAATGTATATGTTCCTGCCCCCAATGATGGGGATGTACTTTCTTGGAATGCTTCTACAGGCTCGTGGGTGGCTTATCGCCCTGTTGATTGGAGAGTTACTTTAACTCAAGATACAAACACAGATGATAGTGATAAAATATTTACAGTTCCAGAAAGTTATGAATGGCAAATATTATGGGTTTGGGTGGAATATACATCAACAGCCACAGGGGGTACTAGGCAACTCGAAATTCAAATTCAAGATGCTAGCAGTAATGTAATTGGTCAATTTCAAACAGGGGTTACGCAATCTGGAGGACTTACTTATAAATATTTATTTGGAATTGGTGTCCCGGATTTAACCACTGTTCGTGATGATAATAATGTAACAACCCCACTAGGGGCAGCCACATTCTTATCAGCGGGACAAAAAATAAGAATATGGGACAATAATACAGTAGATGCTTCTGCTGATGATATGGTAGTTAGAATACAATATGCGTCTCGCAATTTGAGCATAGAAGATTTCAATCCTCCTACGGGAGCTAATAATAATACTCAGTTACAAACATCTGATAAGATACAATTAATTCAATATCGTATTTTAGCAATTAATAATTCTACTCAGTTACAAACTTCTAGTAAGCCTATACTATCATGGCGCTTCATGGTATTAACAACTGATAATGCAGTACAAATACAAACTTCTGGTGTAATAACATTACCAGCACAAACTCACGGATTAATAGTTAATAACTCAACTCAATTACAAACTTTTGAAAATGTAACGCTTACCCAATATCAAATATTGATAATACACAATATAAGTCAAAAACTAATTAGTGACAAAACAACATTATCAATAATAGAACATTCTTATGTATTACTTCAAAATATAGAAATGACTCAAACCGTTGATAATATAGAAATAACCTTATATTCAGGAGTAGATACTCAATATTCTTCTCAAACACAAACGTCTGAGAATATAATATTATTTAGCAGTTCAAAATATTTAGTAATGAATGATTCTGCTCAATTGCAAGCAATTAGCGATATCGGAATGATGGTTACTAACAAACCAACTTTATCAATGAAAAATGCAATTCAATTGATAACATCTAATAAGGTTACATTTAGCAATATGACCACTTTGGCAATAAATAGTTCTATTCAATCACAAAACTCCGATAAAATAATGTTAACACAAAATCAAAAACCTCTATCCCTTAAAGATACAGATGCTAAATTAATTTCTGACAAAATAACACTACAAAATATATTATACAATGGACAATTGGGAATTAGTAATTCAAACCAAATATCTATTTCTGATAAAATAACATTGGTATAAACAAAGGAGAAGATATTATGACTACAGCATGGAGAATTGCTCTTACTCAGGATATAACTGAAAATGATAGTGACAAAACATTTACTGTACCAATAGGTGTAGAATGGGAAATATTATGGATTTGGGTAGAATATACGTCAACAGCAACGGCTGGAATAAGGCAACTAGAAATCCAAATTATAGATACTGGAAATATAATTGCTCAATGGCAAACAGGAGTAACACAGCCCGAAGGACTTACTTATAACTATTTATTTGGTGGAGGAATTCCAGATTCTACAATAACCCGAGATATTAGTTACATAACAACCCCTTTAATGGGTGCACAGTTTTTAGGAGCAGGACAAACCATAAGAATATGGGACAATAATGCAATTGATGCTTCTGCTGATGATATGATTGTTCGTATGGAATACGGATATCACCAAATATAAAAGGAGGAGTTTATTATGACTAGAATATTCACAGAAGGCGCAGAAATGCAGGATACTGTATTTTGGAGCGGATTATACCAGGTTGTGACAATTGGTAATACCACACCGTTTGCAAGTTCTTATTATTATCATTATGGATATGACGTGGGCTCATGGAAAAACTTTACTGCCATCTCAGAATGTTACGCAAGAGTAAGATTGAGAGTAAAGTCCCATTCACAAGGTCATACATTTATATCTTTCAGACTAAGCAGCACCACAGTCGCTTATATAGCGGAAGATGCACTAAACCGCTGGATAGCAAATGTAACAACGGTGGGTGTAGTTGGCACATCCGTAGGAGTAATCATACTCAACAGTTGGTATCTTCTTGAAGTATATTTCAAAGAAGCCAATGCTCCCAATGGTCGGTTCGTGCTCAGTGTAGATGGAAATATAGTCATTGACTATACAGGTGATACTCAGCCAGCAGCCGACACTACATTTGATAATGTCTACTTTCGGTCAGCCAGTACTAATGACAGCTTTGATATAGACGACCTCGCTCTCAACAATACCAGCGGACTCATGGATAATAGTTGGTGCGGGGATGGGATTGTTGTAAAAATTACTCCTAGTGGTTCAGGTACTGTAAATAACTGGTCAAATAGCGGTAGTGTTTCCGGAAGTGCTAATTATCTTTATGTAGATGAATATCCTTCTGATACTACTACATATACTTATTGTTCCGCAAGTTCTACTGGTGTTAAAGATAAATATGCCATGAGCAATCTTGGTGGAGGAATAGGAAGTATTACCCGTATATTTTCAGAAGCAAGGATTAAAAAAGAAGTAGCCGATTCAACTACAATTAAGTTAGGATATCTTCCGAATGGAGGAACAGATACAATGAGTGGTTCGGTTGCTCTTTATACAACATATGCACAAGCAATAGGAACTAGTGCCAGTGCTAATCCGGTCACAGGACTTGCATGGACTGTAGCTGATGTTAATGCCCTAGAATATGTTATAGAGATGAGTTAAAGAGGAGGGATAATATGACTAGAATATTTACTGATGGCGCAGAGATGCAGGATATAAGTTTTTGGGATATAACGCTTGGTGTTTCTGTAGCATCAGCTACTCCAGCTATAAGTCCTTATTACTATATTAACAATGCTCAACAAGCCTATAAAAACTTCGCTGCATTATCCGAATGCTATCTTAGAGTAAGATACCGAAGCAATAATGTTAATAATACAAGCCCTGCATTTCCTAGTTTCAGGCTTGACGCAACTGTCGTCGCTGCATTAAAGTTCAATGCAACTGGTCATTTTCAAGCTTCCGTTACTACTGTAGGAGTAGTAGGAACTTCCCTTATGGTAGCCGATAATAACACATGGTATCTAATTGAAGTATGGTTCAAAGAAGATAATGCTCCTAATGGAAAGTTCGTAGTTTATGTGGATGGAAATCTGGTAATTGACTATACAGGTGATACTCAACCCGCCACAGCAACTACATTTAATAATTTTTATTTTGACCAAAACGGGGGAGTTCAAGGAATGTATGACGACCTCGCTTTGAATGATACTGCCGGGGTTGTGGATAATAGTTGGTGTGGGGATGGAATTGTAGTAAAAATCACTCCTAGTGGTTCGGGTACTGTCAATAATTTTCTTAACAGCGGTAGTACTTCTGGAAGTAGTAATTATACTTATGTAGATGAATTTCCAAGTGATGGAGATACAAGCAATGTTTACGTCTCTGCAAGTTCTACTGGTGATAAAGACCAATATAGGATGAGCACTTTTGATGGTGCAGGGAAAAATATACTTCGAATTTATCCAGAAACTAGAATTAGAAAAACAAGAGGAGATAGTTCGACTATAGAAGTAGGTTATCTTCCTAGCGGGGGTACAGACCAATTATCAGGTTCACAAACTGTTGGTATAGCCTATAGTGCAGTAGTAGGGACTAGCGCTAGTGCCAACCCGGTTACAGGTCTTGCGTGGACAGCTTCTGACCTAAATTTGTTAGAATATATTATTAAAAAATAATTAATTTGAAGGAGATACTATGGCAGCCAATGCGGAAAAAACTGTTGAATATGCTTTTGCTACTAGCGGAAGCAACATAGGAACGGGTACATCACTGGGGGCATCAACACGCTATGATTTTACTTTAATTGGTATAACTATACCTGAAATAGCATCAAGAAATTTTAAATCAGTAATATTAGAATGTTATTATAGGGATGCTTTTACTACTGTTTACAATACTTCTGGTTGGCGTTTAGGCATTACCTGTGGAAGTAATGCTGCCAGCGATGTAGATTATACCCCGACTGCTATAGCTAATACAGGAGACCATGAAACCAGTTGCGTTATACGTGATGTTACCGATTATTTCAACAGTAATTTTGGGACAAGTGCGAGTAATAGTTGTCAAGCCAGTTTTGCAATGTCAACCGCTACATCTGCTTGTGTAGCAAATATATCAGCAAAACTGTATATAACTTATGAATATGAAGCATCAGCATCAAGAACTATAAAAACTGTACGGATTCCGATTCAGAGCGGAAGCTCTCTCCTAACGGCTGCTGCAATTGAAATTGGTACAGGTGGTACAACTCCTGCACCCGCTAATCAAATTCCGGCATTAGATACATTTCTCCCCGAAACAAATAAAACTTATCAATCAACATGGTTTGAAATGTTTGGAAATGATGGAGGCGCAGCAACTACAGATTTTAAAGCCAATTATCAAATAAATACTGGTGCAATTGCTCCTAGGTGTCATTTAGAAGAAGCCTTAAGTACAGGAACATTTTTCCACGATATTTGGCTAACAAAATATAATAATGGTTCTGGTGTAATAACAGACGCTTATACAATCAGCGCAAGCGCTGCTAGTGCTTTTAAAGCTTACTCAGATTTAACAAATAGATTTGATGCATTCGGGGGTTTGCTCTATGTCACATATGAATATGATTCTACATCTGCAAGTGTAATGAATTCAGTAATTCTACCATTTGATACTGATTCAGCAAACGTTATGGGTACATCGGCTTCTAATGCTAATGTAAACGGAAAGGAATTTTGGATAACGGAATCTAATATAATATTAGCACAATCGGGGGTATTATTATATGTACAATCTGCGGGTGGCGCTACTTTAAATATTGGTGCAGGTTCTCAAACAGTACGTCCCTATACTTTAACCGCTTTAGTTAACTCTGGAGGACATTCTTTAGTACACAGAATTGACCATAATTCCGGCGCAACCCTAGTTAGAGGAAAAAATACTATTAATATAAAAGCATATACAACTGCTGCTACTGGTGCGGCAAATACACTAACAGGTTTTTTATATTTAAATTATACTTCAAATTCTGCGATTGGTGGTGAAAAATGTCACAGCCATACAACTATATGGTATAATACATCTCAGCTTTCGACAGGTACAGTAGCCACCGAAAATGATGTTTTAACTACTGGTCAACGTACACCAACCATAATTTCCACCGATTATTATTTAAACGGAGTAGGTTATGAAATAAATTCAAGATTTGGAGTAGCGAGCAATTTAATTTATTTATATGGGGACAAATTAACCGGAGAATACAATGAAGACGGGTGGCAAACCCTTTGCTCATGGTATTCCACAAACGACGGTGAATTATCTAGTTATCGACAGATTGAGGATGCTTTAGACTATTTTAATATTGATGGAAAACGAAGTAGAGGTAAAATGGATATAGAAATTGCGCGTACATATCGTTTGACTTATTCTACGGCAGCGCTTTTTTGGTTAAAAACCTATCTTACTTATCATACCAATACCTTTACTGTCAGTGGTTCATTTACTGGTCCAGCAGGACTAGGAGAAAATGTTCAAGTAAATATTTATAGAGTTGATGACAATTTTTGGAGTGGTTCAGTCTTAAGTACGGCGAGCGGTTCGTTCTCCGCTCTTGTAATGGATAATGTTTACCCTTATTTTGCATCCGCAAGTCAAGATGCAACCCACATAGGAAGGTCTGCTAGCGCTTTAGCAGTTTAAAGGGAGGTGCAAAAATGGCATACTCTCATGATATATTTTTATGGGATTCAGGAAATACCTTTGGTATCAAACTTAGTGAACAAGGTCTCAGTCTTGTTGTCAACAGCACTAATCAAGCACAATATTCCCAACCAGTAGGGATTGCATTAAGAGTTAACGATACAACTCAAGCAATAACATCTGAAAACCCAATAATAAATAGTCATAATCCCGGCAACACTGTTTTAAGTAAAGTCGGTTCTTTTAATGCGGATACCGTCAAAAACATAGGAGAAACACAGGCAATCAGTGGAATTGGTTTCCAACCTAAAGTTGTTTTGTTTTGGTGGACAGGTTCACATAGTACAATAGATGCTGTTGTCAAAAACAATTCCAATAATGGATTTGGTGTGGGAACCAGTGCTTCTAGTATATTTTATGTAGATATATCTCTGCAAGACGCTACAACAACATCACTTACCAGTTCAGCAATGTCAGGAACTAATGTAATAGGTATATATAGTGATTATGATAGTCTCGGTGGAGAATTCAATTTACAATCAATGGATTTAGATGGATTTACTCTCATTGTTAATACTAAATTTGTTAATGATTATCGTATCTCTTATCTCGCTCTCGGGGGTGATGAATTAAAAGAAATATATGTTGGTAGTTTAAATACCCCTACAAGTTTAGGAAATTATACTACAAGTGTAGGCTTTAAGCCTGATGCAATTATATTTGCAAATACTGATAGTACATCTGATATATATCGAACAGATGCAAAATTTCAAATTGGATGGGCTGCTTCAAATGGCGGACAGGGAACTATCGCAGGAGAAAGTAACTATTTAGGTGGAACCAGTAATACAATGGCTTATGGATATGGGGGAGAAGTTATTACGTCTACAACAGTAGCTGGCACTCCGGGAACTATCGGATTAAGAGAATCTTTTGTTGATTTTACCAATAATGGGTTTATATTAAACCATCTTGAAGGTGCAGCAAGCAGACTTATACATTATATCGCTTTTAAAGGTGGAATTTATCAAGTAAATCAATTAAACACAAGAACAGACACAAATCTAGAATTTAATACCTTGGGTTTTAAACCATCTGCTGTATTGTTTGCATCTATAGGACAACCCCAATGTACTCAGGATATACCTATAGTCGATAACAGAATATCTATAGGCGCAATGGCAAATAATATAGATACTTCTATTACCCAGGCTGTTACCGCAATGGTTGATGTAGACAACTTAGGTACTATGTATGTTTATAACGCAAATTATGATACTGCTGTTTATGCAAATATACATCAATATGAAAGTTCGGCAGTATATTTAATGGATGTTCCCTATGTAGCAACAAATGGTTTTTACACAAAAACGAGTATTGTAGATAATGCCCGAAACTGGGTTACATATCTTGCTATTGGTGGAAATCCGAGAATAGGGGAACATATACTACTAGTTAACAATGCTGTCCAAATACAAACCAGTGAAAATACAATTTTAGTTCCTCTTATCAATTTTTATCAAAGTAATGCTGCTATAATGGTTGAGTATGAAGTAGATTCTTATATGCTAGTAAGTAATGCAGCAATAATGGTTGAATATAATTTACATGTAGATTTGTTGGTCAATGATGTAACTCAATTACAGACATCTGATAATGTAATAATAACCTATATTCCAGAGCCTCTGACTTTAACAATACAAGATACAACCCAATTACAGACATCCGATGATGTAATAATAACCTATAATCTGGAAATTCCAGATTTAATAATACAAGATATAATACAATTACAAACTTCTGAAAATATAATATTAACCAGTCATTATAATATAGCTTATCAAACTAATTCCGCTATAATTATTGAATATACAAATTTACCTAGTGCAACTTTAACTAGTGCAGCTATAATAGTTGAATATACAAATTTACCTAGCGCAACTTTAACTAGTGCTGCAATAATGGTTGAATATAACCTTCGTTTTAGCTTAATAGTTCAAGACATTACTCAATTACAAACAAGCGATAATATAACTTTTATTATGGCTATTGTATTTACTATTCAAGATTCGGCACAATTACAAAGTTCCGATAATGTAAATCTAATTCAACATTATCTTTTAACAATTAACAATATTACTCAATTGCAAAATAGCGATAATATAAACTTAATTCAACATTATCTTTTAACAATTAACAATATTACTCAATTACAAAATAGCGATAATATAAGTTTAACTCAACATTATGTATTAACAATTAATAATTCTACACATTTACAAGCTAGTGATAATATAAGTTTAACTCAACATTATTTACTAGCGATTAATAATTCTACACATTTACAAACCAGTGATAATATAGATTTAACTCAACATTATCTTTTAATAATTAATAATACTTCTCAAATTTTAATTTCTGATAATATAGATTTAATTCAACATAGTGTATTAGCAATTAATAATTCTACACATTTTCAAGCCAGCGATAATATAAGTTTAACTCAGAACAATATATTAATAACTAATAATGTTACTCAAATACAAGTTGTTGATAATATAATATTAAATTATCATGCAGAAGAAGCATTTGTCCTAGAAATACAAAACGGAACACAGTTGCAAATATCGAGTAATATTATTTTAACCCAATATTATATATTATCAATAAATAATTCTATTCAATTGCAAGCATGTGATAATATAATATTAACTCAACATCACACACTTTCAATAAATAGCACTATTCAACTGCAAATTTCCAATAATATAAATCTTGTCCAAAATTATATATTGTTAATTAATAATACAACACAATTACAAAATTCAGACAATGTAATATTAATTCAACATCAAATTCTAATTAGCAATAATGCCATACAATTACAAATATCAGGCAATATATTATTAATTCAAAATCAAGTTTTAGTTATTAATAATGTTATACATTTACAAATTTCTGGCAATATACTATTAACACAACATTATAATCTAACAATCAGCTATTCAACTCAATTACAAGCATCTGACAATGTAGTATTAACACAGCATAATATCTTATCTATCTTAAATGCTACTCATTTGCAATTTTCGGATAATGTACAAATACTTACAGTTGGAATTTTAGGAGTTCATGATTCTACTCAACTACAGTTATGTAATAATGTAATAATAACAGGACACGGAGAATCTTTTAGTTTAATAATCAACAATACAGCACAAATACAAACATCAAATAATATCTCTTTAACTTTCTATACTGCTCCCGAAAGTGGTCCATATTTTTCTAAGGTTGGTAGTTTTAATATTGATACAAGTAAAACAGTAGGGCAAACTCAATCTATTAGAGAATTAGGATTTCAACCAAAAGTTATTTTATTCTGGTGGCATGGGAGCACATCAATAATCAATGAAGTTTCGGGAAGTACAATCAGTTTTGGTATTAGTTCAGCTACAAGTGGTACTAATAGAGGCATGCATATTTCTATATCAGAAGACAACCAAGCTTCAACAGATGCATATAGTTATTCGTCTGCTGTAGAAATTGTTCGTATATATACAGACACCGATACCATAGATGGAATTCTTGATTTTTATTCGATAGATTCAAATGGTTTTACAGTTATTGTAAATGACCAGTTTACGAAAACATATCGCATAAATTACTTAGCACTCGGAGGTTCTGATGTAACAAATGCCCGTGTAGGTTATGATACGTTCCCCGTTCCTACTGGAAATAAGAGCTACACAGGTGTTGGATTTAAACCGGATGCGGCATTATTCTTTACAGGATTTACAGCTTCTCTACCTCTCGGGAGCCTTCAGGTTTATCATAGTATTGGTATGGCAACAAGTAGTTCTAATCAAGGTGTAATCTCAACAACCACAGCAGACAATCAAACCACATCTAACGCAAGGGGTTATGGAAATAATCAAGATGTTACTGCTAATTTAACATTTAGTTCTACCACATGCTCTAGACGTAATTCGTTTGTATCATTTGATAACGATGGTTTTACTTTAAATAATATGGATGGTGCAGCAGCGCTTTATTTCTTTTATGTGTGTATTAAAGGTGGTAGGTATAGTGTTGGAGATTTAACAACTGTTACAGATGGAAGTGATATTGTTGAAACTGTTGGTTTTAAACCTAAAACATTATTATTTATGAGTGCTAATCGTGCCCATAATACTAGAGATGTAAACTCAGTACAAGGTTCTATGAGCATAGGGGCTGCAACTTCTACTAGTAATCGTATAGCATCTTCTTTTTGGAGTGAGAATGGTCTTCCAGATACAGAAACAGCTTTTTCTGTTTATGATGATGCTGTTTATGTTAACATAAAAGACGATGGTGTTATAGGAAAGATGGATTTAAAATCTCTTGATTCTACTGGTTTCACAACAGTTATGGATACCCCTGACCCGTCCGGTTGTTGGGTTATGTATTTAGCAATAGGGGAATCAGTTATTAAAAATGCAATACAAATCCAAACTGCTACTAATATTACAATAGTATATAACCCTCTGACCCTAGTGATGAATAATTGTTCGCAAGTTCAAACAGGGGATAATCTTAGAATAGAAACAAATATACATATAATAATAGCCCAAGCTTCTGTTCAAATACAATTTTCTGATAATATCAGAATAGAAACAAGTATATATATGTTAGGAATGATTATCGATTCTACTCAAATTATAACATCAGAAAATATACTTCTTGGAAGTGGTACTAAAAAATATATATATGCCCATAGAAAGATATCATTTGGAATTGGTAAAAAAGGCGTTGGAATATAAAAGGCACATTTTATGTTGCATACTCAGAGGAAACGTTCTTCATTATAATAAGTAACTCACACAAATTTAAAGGAGGTTTGATATGGTTGATATAGTAATAAGCCCGATACATACACTAATATGGGCAGTATCTTTTTTGGGAATACTTATTTCTTTATTTTTTATATGGAAATATAATGATAAGAGGGGATATATTATTGGTCCCCTTACTTATTTTTTAAATGTATTCTTTTATAATTTAGTTTTACATGCAACTTATATATGGGGAATGAATATTTTAACTTTTAATCAGTTAGAAATATGGTCAGGAGTAGTACGCTTACACTCTTTACTTTTACTTATAGGTTTCATTGTTTTTACACCAGTAAGATATAACAAGAAACAGGAGGCGAAAGAATAAATTATGACAACAATACAGGAATTTAGTTCGGTATATGGGGTAATGCTTGGAATATCTGTTTTTGGAATAATTATGTCTTTTATATGGATGTCTCGTAATAAGAAAGGTTGGCAATATATACTTACCCCGCTTTTCTTTTTTTTAAATACATTCTTATATACCACTGCATTACGATTGAATATGCTTACTCATGAAGGAAACGAATTGTGGGAAGGTATAATTATTTTACATGCATTATTCTTATTTGTATTGATGCTCTTTACGATGCCATTAAGACTTCCAATTGGAAGAGGGGGTAAATAATGGATTATATAATTCTAGACTCATTTCTACATTATTTTATGATTCTTGGACTTTTTATTAGCTTAGGGGTATGGTCTTACTGGAGTTTTAAAAATAAATGTCAAAGAAATTATGCTATAGCACCTATATTATTTTCAATTAATGCCTTGTTATTTGGTATTTCAGCAGAGTTTAACTTGCTTTCAAAAAGTATTTTCGTAATTTGGGGAGATATAGTATCCATACATGGGACAACTATTTTGATTATTATTGGTGTAATATTTATACAATATTTAGGAGGTAAAAAATAATGGATTCTACTCTTATCGCATCAATCGTTATTGCTGTAGTTGCAATAATTCCGGGCGCATGGGCGCTCATTAATCAAGGAAAAAAGGATAGTATACAATCAAAAATAGATTTAGGAAAAGCTACTCAAGATGCAGCGGTAACTATCATTGCTCCATTACAAAGCGAAGTAACGAGATTACAAACTAGAGTCCTAGACCTTGAAAAAATACTGATAGAAAAAACTACTGAAATAGGCAGGTTAATGGAAACAAGTGTCGATAAAGATTCTGAAATTCGTAAATTAGAATATAATTTAGAGGGTTTGCAGTTACGTTTAGACGCTTTTGAAATTAAAAGAAAAAGCAAATCAAGTGGAAGCAGTACAGAAATAGACAAAAAGATAGAAGATGTTTTAAAAACAGCGGAAGAAAAGAAAGAAAAAATCAAGCTTTATACTAATCAAACCATTGAGAAAATAGCGAATGGTCACACTGATGATAAAGAGCGAATCAAGTTTTATACTGAACAAAGCATTGATGAAATAATAAATATTAATCAAAATAAATTCAAAAACAAAATAGAAACGGAGGAATAAATGGGCGCTAAAATATGTCCCGTATGTGGTGGCACACAGGTAAACTGCCCTACATGCGGATATCCCCCAAAAAGAGTACTGCCTAAATTAAGTATATATGATAGAGTATATAGTGCTTTATATGGTGCAGTGAGTTGGGAAGTACAGGGAATAGATATCTCTAAATGGAATGGAAACATGAGTTTTTCAGTCACTAAGACAAAGTGCCAATATGTAATTATGAGATTAGGTTATGGCACACAATGGAAAGACGCTAGTTGTGATACATTCTATCGAGATGCAAGAGCACAAGATATACCTGTTGGTGTTTATTGGTTCTGTAACATAGGACAGGATGCTAATTTGACAGCAACAAGTTTTGCGGAAGAAATAGCTACTCACTCTCCGCAACTAGATGTTGTTTTAGATGCCGAATCTACTGTTTTAGACCCCGCTGGTACATTAAACTGGCTAAAGGCATGTGATGCAAAATTAACAGCTTTAACTGGTAAAAAAGCTATGATTTATACAAGCGCTGGTTTTTGGAACTCAAAAGTTGCTAGAAGCAGTTACTGGACAGGGAGAAACTTGTGGGATGCTAATTGGACTACCAGAGATACCCCGACAATACCTTATGATTGGGTTGGTTGGTCACATTGGCAATGGAGCGCAGATGGGAATCAAAAAGCAGCCGAGTATGGTTCGACAAACGGAGACCCCGATATGGACTTGGATAGGTTCAACGGTACATGCGTTCAATTCAACGCAAAATATGGTACTCATATTGTACCGATTGGAGGGGAAGTTCCTCCTCCTCAGCCACCTCCCGGCACTGTACCGGAAGTAGTAATTGTAAATACAGGAGAAGCAAACCTACGTCACGCACCTAATCCAACTGACCCGAGCGTTATATGCGGGAGTTCTAAAATGGGTCAAAAATTATATCCCGAGGCAATTGAGAAGGATGCCTACGGAAAAGAATGGTACAAATTAGGTAAAAAGATATATATCAAAAAAGAACTTACAAGATTGCCTTGATAGGAGAAAAATATGGAAAATTTTAATTTGCGTTTTGGAAAGCGTCCTCCCATTAGAGATTATCGCACATTTTTACTTCAAAATTACTTGCGAGATGATGTCCCAACACCACCCGATAGTTTTGAATCTTTAAAAAGGGTATATGAAAATATTGACCCTGATGACCCAACTATTCTTTTTCCAATGATGGACAATGACCAAATTGGGGATTGCACAATTGTAGGAATGGCACATGGGGATACAGTATGGAGTGGTTTAGTAGGAAACAAAAGTATTTATTCAACCGAATTAGTTAGGAAAATATATTTTCATTTAACTGGTGGGGACGATACGGGATTAGCTATGCTTACAGTATTAGATTATTTTAGAAAAAACAAAATACTCGGAGAAACAATATATGCATATATGAGTCTTAATTCTCATAATCACACACATGTTAAGCAAGCAATTAATTTATTTGGAGGACTCTTTATAGGATTTCAAGTACAAGAAAAATGCTTAGAAGAATTTAAAAATAGAACACCTTGGAAACCGGGAAAACTTTTAAATTCAGGTCATGCTGTTTTTATAACAGGTTATGATAAAGACGGTTTAAATATTCTTACTTGGGGAAATACCCAACGTGCAACATGGGGTTGGTGGGATTGGTGTGTGGATGAAGCTTATGTCGTTCTTCCTCCTGAAGCAGAAAATCCTGAATTTGCACCCGGTTTTGATTTTGCTGCACTTAAAAAAGACTTAGTATCAGTATCAGAATGGATGTAAAGTGACTATTTGGATTCCAATAATCTGCTTTATGGTAGGTTCATTGGTTATAATATTATATATGTTTAAAAATAGGAGGATTAAATGAAGGAAAAAATTGTTAGAGGATTGGCTATAGCGGTGGTCGGTATTATATCCACAGCACTAGTTGCATATTTGAAAGATGAAGATAATAGAAAGCAAGTAAAAATGCTTGCAAAAGAATATCAAGTAAAATTTCAAAAATCAGCTAGAAAGACAAAGAAATTTGTCGATAAGAAAGTAAAAGCTTTAAAAGCTTAATAAATAAAAATGGGTACGCAAATTTTGCGTACCCATTTTTTTACTGTTTTCTACTTCTCTAGGATTTCTCTTTCGTGTAATAAATCTCTATTCTTTGCATGATGTTCTGTAAACTTTTCTGGATAACGTGCTTCCAATTTAGCTACATTGGTTTCAATAATCTTTTCCAAATCAAGATAGTTAATTCGACAGAATCCGGCGATATAAAACATTAAATCTCCAATTTCTTCATTTACATTAATCCAATCAACTTCCTTCTTATATGCCATATCTTTTTTAAAAATATCAATCAATTCACCAATTTCCGTGACCATTCCAAAGAGCATATGGGTAATATCGTCTCCCGGTGATTCTAATCTTGCAGATGTATTTTTTGTCCAATCTACATAATCATTTAGTTTCATATTATCCTCTTAATCATAGTAAGTTACGGTTTTTTCTAAAACATTGTCTTTTGTGCAAATCAAACATTTGTGCTTCCCATCTACGTGTACCATATCTCCTCCGCAAATCGGGCATTTGTCCTTTTTTATATTCTTTGGAGTTAAAACTTCTACTTGGCGTGAACCATTACGGTAGACAGCCAAACCTTTACAGCCTTCTTTCCATGCCATAACAACAGCTTTTCCAATTGTTTCCCTATGGGTATGAGTGGGAAAATTAATGGTTTTTGAAACCCCGCTATCAATATATTTTTGTGCCGTGGCTAAAGTCATAATATGCTCTTCCCAAGTTACTTCTCTAGCACCATTCGAAGAAACAGCACAGCGAAAATATTCTTTATCGGCTAAATTATTTTCAAAAGTGTAACTTCCAGTTTTGTCATTTCGTATAGTAATCTCAGAAAAAATTGGTTCTATACCACTAGAGCAACTAGCTAAAAGACTAATTGTGCCTGTAGGTGCAATTGTGGTGAGTGTCACATTTCTACGTGGAATAGGTAAATTCTCACAAGCCTTTGGTACACCATATTCTTTTCCCATTTTTATCGATTCGTTTTCTGCAACTATAGAGATAAAGCGTAATATATCACTCAGGAGTTCTAATGCTTCAGGTGAGCCATAAGCAATTTCTTGCATTAAACAAAGGTCGGCATATCCCATTACACCAAAACCTACCGGACGGTTATTTAAAGCCCATTCCTCAATATCTTTTGTGGGAAATGATGTTTTATTAATTACAGCATCTAAAAAACGTATACCCCAACGTGTCACATATTGTAATTTTAGCCAATCTATTTTTTTGTTTCCATCTTTACAATAAAATTTTGATAAGTCAATAGAACCTAAATTGCAAACCCCGTTGGGAGGGAGCGGTTGTTCCATTTCTGTAATCTCTTATTACTAAGAGTGTCGGACTATATCATCAACATTATTATATTGCTTAATAATGTGTTCCGTGTTGGATAAATCAGTTAAAACATATTCAGAAGCTATAGACTTATAATACATAATTGTTTTATATTTAAAAGAATCCAGAATATATGGATATATCATATCTATAAATCTTTGTAAATTTAAACCACTTATTAAAATTCTATATCCATATCCCCATTCTACAGGGGAAACTCTCGATTCTATATTATAATATTTAAGTCTATTTATTATTAAGCTTAACTCTTCTTTTGGAAAACTCTCTAAACAAAACCAACCTTCGTTTTGAATTTTATTTGCTTTTCTATTTTTTTTGTGCTCTAAATAACCATCACACATCCAAGCATAAGCAAAAGCTGTTTCATCTAATCTATCTACAATATATTTGTTTATTCTTTTTCTTCCGTTTTCATAAAAGATTTTATTTAATTTTCCAAAATAAACATGATTAGTTGTCCAAAGTTTATATCCAATAGCAGGAGGATTAAATCTAGTATCTATAATTTCCTTTTTGTGAATTTTTGATATTCCTGATATATTGCTCAAAATAAACCCTATATTGTTTACAAAATCTTCGTTTTTTAGATATATAGAAAACCTTTGACCAATACAACTGCCATCTGTAAGAGTTATTCCAAATAATGCTTTCTTTATTTGTTTTGAATTCAATTTCTTCATTGAAGAGATTTCCTTTCCTGATTTATTACTTAGTCTCTGAACCTTGCTCTTTCGAGCCTTGGCTGCTGATTGCCCTTTTGGGGTTTCCAGCAATTTACGGAATTTTAACGTGTTCCAAACAATCAGCTAGAACACGGGTTAGTACCAAATATTTCTTGTCCTGAATATTTATAAGGAGAATCATCAATCCTTGTTTTGAAAAGTACTCCGGGTTCTCCGTTTTTCCACATGCCTTCTACGATAAGTTCGAATACATCTCTTGCCCTATACTCTTGATATTTAACACCATTAAATTCTGTCCAATATTTTTCATCGTTTACTACTGCATTCATAAACGCATCATCGACTACTACTGAAATATTTGCGTTAGATATGCGCCCTTCTTCATGCTTTGCAACAATAAATTTTAAGATATCTGGATGATAAACAGATTCAGTAAACATAATTGCCATTGCTCGGACATTCTGTTACTTTTATGACCTACAAAGTAGGCGAATAAGCATTTCTGCTTATTTCTGCAATTTCGTTTTTAGATTATAGTTGCAGTTCAGACTATACCATTATCCTTCTTTTCAGTTAGGATACCCTTGGAACGAAATTCGTATATTTCATATCTGTTTTATACTTCATTGATTCGTGTACATTTATTATATCAAAGAATTTATTTAAATTAGTTGCATTTAAACGTTGAAAATAATACTTTCCTTTTTCCATTGTTACCTGTGTTTCAATTTTCCACACTGTAGAAAAATAATTGGAAATAATAATATTTTCTTCTTTTGAAAATCCGTGTGTGCATAGTTTTCCATAACGGCTTGTGTTATGTTTTATGGGGTGTCTATATATTGATAAACACCCATCGTCTTGCCACCACAAAGATAAACCATCCGCATCTAATAAATTTAATAAACTTCTTGTTATTGTCTTATTTCCGTTTGGATAAATTTTATGCTTCATTTTTTTAAAATAGGATTTATCCAAAGAGCATTTAACTCTTATTGCTGGAAAATTTTTATTAATATAATAAACCTTTGTATCCATACCAAGACTTTCAGCTATATTTTTTTTATATAAAGCATACTCTTCTTGTTTTAAGGAATGTTGAAAAAACAATCCGTAATAATAGATACTCTCTTTTGGTAAATATCCATCTCCTAATAAAGAAGATATAACAAACGAATCAAATGTAATCATAAAACTCCTTCGATTTAGCTAAAAAGCTAATTCTACTATAATGAATTTCTTAGTCGTTACGGCTCTAAATAATTAGTGCCTCGGTGTTGTCTATCACTAGGTTTTCACCGATATTCAGGTTTTCTATAGAAATTACTTTCTATAGGGACTCGATAAACTTAATCCTGATTGTGTAAGAGCATCTGCATCATGAGAAATCGTATCAGCAAACTTGACTCCTCCTCCCGCATAGCCATGTGTACTACCTGCTACTTTCGCACCTTCTGGTCTAATTTTTGTAAGGGAAGTACCACAACCCCCGCCCTTACGTGCAATAAGTGCAAAATCTAACTTTGTTTTATAAATACCTTCTATATTATCTGGAAAATCCACTACAAAACACGCCGCCAAACCTCCGTTTGATTTTCCAGCGTTTACAAGACAAGGACTATTGGGTATAAAATACCCATTCAACATCATTTCTCTTGTAGTTTCTTTTCTTTCCTCACTTGCTTCTGGAATAACGTAGTCAATTACTCTATTAACTACATCATCCCACATTACCTCTCCATCCCCGAAATACCGTTGTTTCAGAATGTTCATTGCCGTCTTCGAGACGGGTCTCACTTGTGGAAACAGTTCCTTCATTAATATTCTCCTTTCTGATTTTTTCTTCCTGAACTATTATTTTTTGTTTTTCTACTATCGCTTCTTCTTCTTCATATAAACAATATGCGATAATTGAATAGTTAGCCAAATCTATTAAGGTGTCTTTAATAGATTCTCCAACCATATCATTCTTGGGATTTTTTGATAGGCTCTTAATTCGAGACCACTTATCACTCATCCTAACCATGCAACCCTTAAATGCGGGAACTTCAAAATCTTCTGATTCTCTGAAGTTTTTAAAAGCATCAGGAGAATCTCCCGCATATCCAGCATTTTTTCGAATATGGATGTCCTTCATTTTTTCTGTTAATTCCATAAAGCGCTTACTAGGTGGCATTTTAGTTTTCCCTTTTTGTTAGCCAACTTGTGTTGTTTGGTGTCATAATTAAAACCGAATGTTGATATGTGCCTTCTAATAATAAATTTGCCAAATACATTGCCTTAATTACAATATCATTTGGTGTAGCTGGAAATCTTGGATAATTTATTAAACCAACAACATAACCATCTTCTTCTCCGCCAGTATAGATAAATTTAGTTGGTTCTATTGTAACACACAAACCTTCCCGTAAACATTCTTGACGAATTATTTGTTCGGCTATTTCAATGGGACCACTAATATAAATCTTAGCCCAAAATGTAGGTGCTGTTTTTTCAATCATCCCATTCCCTTTCCTATCTTATCTTTTAATATTGCAACAAACTCTGCCCAATCTTCTACCCGATGATACCATTTATATTTTATATTCCAAGGTGCTTTTAATAGGTAGCCATAACCAGTGAAGCCACGACAATTATCATAATTGTCGTCAATCATGTAATCTCCCTTTAACAAGCTTTTATCTCGTATCTCGATATAATCCCTTTCTTTTTTTATAAAATCCCATTGCTTTAACCAATAGAATTTTCTTCCTGCCACCTCTACTGGACAAGATGTGGCAAATAAAACTCTATAACCCATTTCTCTAAGGGAATTTACACCATCACACGCACCTTCTCTCGGCATTACTTCGTTATACATATTGGGGTCTTCTAAATACTTATATATTTTTAAATTACATTCTGGTTTTGTAAATTTATGTATATCCCAATCAGTAATATCTTCTTCTGTTAAATGGTCATCATAATCTTTATTATAACGTCCTAACCATACAGTAGAAAGTTTTGCACATACATCGTCAACATCAATATAGACAATTTTCATTTGTTTTTTTCTGGACATTTCTGCCCGTCCTTTCTCTTTTCTTGTAATATAATTAGCATGCAAATTAGGATAATCAAAACTAAAAGGGTATCCATTTTCCATTATAATCCTTTTTTAATTGCGTGGTCAGTTAATTTGTGCTGATGAATATATACTTTATCTACCCATTCTAAAAAATCAAATTTGGTCATTTTTAATTTCGCTCTGTTGCAAGTTTCGCAACACGATACACAATTATCAACATTATATCCTTTAGTATTATCTATTCTGTCTATTCCGTTATAAGTATAATCTCCGCTATTACTAAGACTTTTTTTAATATTATTTGGTTCTTTTCCGCAATAATAACAATTGCCAGATATTAAATATATAAATTCATCTTCTGTTAATTTAAAAGCACCCCATTTCTTGATGGCACGTCTTTTATATTCATAATAAACATGATTACGACACGCAATCCCATCAGGTTTTCTTTGTCTACCTCTTTTAAGGGGCGGGTATTCTTTTCGATGATTGATTGAGCATTTTCTGCAAGATTTACTTTTACCGAGAAGCAGATTATATTCTTTAACTGCTCTTTCAGTTCCGCAATCACATTTACAATACCAATACGAACATCCGTCTTTGCTCTGTCCTGCCTTTTTTAATATGGTCCATTTACCAAATTTTTTATTAATCAAATCTTTATCCGGTATTAAAAATTTTTTATCATGGAATTCCATTATGAATACTCTTTCTTTATAGAATTTTTTCCGGTAAGAATAAAAGAACCGTTTTTTCTAATTTCACCAATATTATAGGCGCTCAAATATGTTCCGGCACTTTTTATGCCCCAAGTAAACTCATCAACAAATTGTTTTAAAGACATTGTTTTTTCTATAATCTTAGAAAATCCTTCCACTGATTTAATCTGCGTATGTTTAAGTTCCATTAATTCTCTACTAGCCATACCAAAAATTTTATAATCATTTGGACTTTCAAAAGTCTGTGCAAATAAACTACCCGCCATACATAAATCTGCTCCTCCTATAAATGATTTTACTGCATCTCCGCTGTTTTTAATTCCCCCGTCTGCGACAATAAAAGCATTGCTATATCTAGAAGAATCTAGCAATGCTGTAATTTGGGGAATTCCAATTCCAGTAACATTACGAGTTGAGCAAAGTCCTCCTGAACCAATCCCAACACGAACAATATCCACCCCATTTTCTTCTAATTGGGAAACACCTTTGCTTGTCGCTACGTTTCCTGACATCAGTAAAGTTTTATATTTTTTATTTATGATATATTCTTTTACTTTCAAGCAGAATTTTGCAATAGATTCTGTATAGCCATTTGCAATATCTATAACCAATATATCTGGCTCATATTCTAAAACTTTTTTATAAACATCGTCGTTATAACCTATAGATAATCCATATTGTTTTGCTTTAGAAATTTCTTTTATTTCCGAAAACCATTCTTCGTCTGTATCATAAAAACGATGAAGAATCCCTAAACCTCCCAGTTCCGCTAATTTTATACAAAAAGAAGCATCGACAATTCCTCGCATTGGACTTGCCAATAAAGGAAATTCCAATGTTAGTGTATCTGATAATTTTACAGAAATATCAACATCTTCTCTATGATTAACTTTAGATAAAATGGGTTTTATTAAAACGTCATCATAGTCTAACCCTTGTTCAAAATTATAATATTGTATTTCATCAAATTCAAAAGTTTGTGCCATGTAGTTTCCTTTCGGGTCATATATTATATCACATTTTTCTATTTTTGTCAAGGGTCTAAAGTAGCTTCTCACCAATCTCCTCCAGTTTCTCAGTGATACGATAATCCGCTATAGAAAAGAGACCTTCTTTCTTTTCAAATTTATTACAATAGACTATTTGCCCTATTTCTATCTTGGCTTTTTTATAAGCTTGTTTATCTATAAGAATGGGTTGTCTTACCCCTTTAGCTAAACAATAAACAATAGCTGTCATTGATTTTATATTAAAAGCATCTATATAAACATAACGGGGGTCTACTCCATCAATTTTTTGATTATTTTCAACAATTGCCTCTATTCGTTTAATCAACTGATTTTTACCTAGCTTATTTATATCGTTAGAAGTAGCATTTTTTTCTTCTTTGGGTTTTATTCTTGCTGGAATTTCAAATCTTGTTTTCTTTCCAGAATCTTCAAACGACAAATCAAACAAAATCATTTGTTTTGGTTCGATATCGTCTATGATTTTCATTGCTTCTTTTTCGTAAAAGGATAAATCTACATGATAATCATCAAAAGGAATCTTAGCATCATAATCATTAAGAATTTGAACTTGTCTTCCAACATATAAACCAATTAGTTTATTAGTAAATTCTGCTCTTTTAATTAAAGCGCCGCCTTTAGTAGTAATAAAAAAGCGATTTGTCTTTTGTAATTTTTCTATATTTTGCCCCCCTTTATGGAGTTCGATTGAAAAGGTTTTGGCGCTTTTCTGAGAGATACAAAATTCCATAATATCTTTGCAATTTTCCAAGGTATTGCGTACAGGTACATCATTAATAAAGTAAGCATGAAGTGCTTTAGCCACAATTGGCATGTGATAAGATTTTTTTAAGTCTACTTCTTTTAAAAAAGCGCCTTTTTCTTTTGTATAACCATCTGATTTCTCAGTAATATATGAATTAACATCACGTCTAACATATTTTCTATATTCAGTAAATTCTAATTCTAGATTAGTTGCTTTCTCCCAAGCGTGGGCAACTTCATAGTATCTTTTTTCTAAGTTACGAGGAATACGGCATACTACACCATCAGTATTAGAGCTAATTACTTCTATTCCATTTAAATACATCCCCTCAACCAACATCAGTAACCCCATTTGACCACTAATGGTAGTAGACAAGAATTTTTTAGGGTCATAAAGCCAAAAATGTTCCGAACCCATTTTACCAAAGATAGAATTGACTGTAATCTTTAAACCATCCGCTTTTACTCTATTTTTGTCTTTTTTAGCTTGTAAACGTTCTGCGGTAATCTTCTTTAAAACAGAAATAAAGTTTGGTCCCAAATGTTCTGGATAAAACCCATTATTAATTATAAGACTAGGATAATAGCTGGCAACATCCATATCTTGAATAATAAAGTTTTCATCAGTAGTGAAAACTCCCGGGGAATCTTCAGTATGTAGACCTCCGATACCCAAAGAAAAATTGCAGTTTGCGAAATAAACAGTTTCAGAATATCTATAATTGTTATAATTATAAACATAAGTTGCAGAAATTCTTTCTAACATTTCTTTGAGTTCGGGACTTTGAAAATTCACGAACTTAGCAACACATTCCCCAAGTAGAACCTTTTCTCTAGGAGTACGCATAGCTCTAACTGCTCGAATATCCATTTTCAATTCATTAGAATAAATATTTTCTAGAATTAAATTAGCCATCTTTGAATCAGATGCAGATGTCAAGTCAATAGAGTAAAGGGTACTTAAATCAGTACGTAATTGACGGATTGGGGCTATTTCTTCATACAATCTCTTAGTGATTAAAACGTCGTTTTTATTATAATCTAGGACAGACTGTAGTTGATTAACATTAACAGTAGAGAATGGACTAATAGGAATATCCTGAATTTTGTACCATTTTAAGTTGATGGCGGTCTGTTTTAGAGAAATTCCTAATTTATCAAAAGCAAGTATCTTCATTAAATCTATTGATTTCCAAGGATAAATAACATTTCTTGGATAACGTAATGCCAATATTGCTTTATCGTTCTTGAAATTTTCATCGAGTAATTTAGATGTAAGATTATATGATTCTAGAGCGAATTTATCTCCCTCATACGACATAAGAAAGCGCAACATAGGGTCATCATAAGAATGATTATTGTACCCAATTAAAACCATTTCCCGATTAAGAAATTTCTTAATATCAGAATAATCTTCTTTATCTAAACCCACATAGAAAACATATTCTTCACTTTCATCTTCAACATTGACAAAAGTGGCTGTGAAAAGATTCCGAAAAGATTCTATGTCGTAGCAATAAGTAATCATTTATACCCCGGGTTTAAATTCACAGGAATCTCGTACTGAACACAAATTCAAACAGAAATAACTATTGCTATTGTTAGGAAAGAAATTTTCATCTTTTCTTATTTTACTAATCATTTTGTGTAACCAGTTAATAGATTCTTCTTCTTTATCTTCATTCCAAGGAACTGTGACCTTTCTATCAGGTCTGGTAAACCATAAAACTATTTCATCTATTGGAGTAAATTTATAATTACGCAAAGCGTAAGTATAAATGTACATTTGTTTATAATACCCTTCTAACTTTTTATTATCAACTGTTTCAAGTCCACTTCTTTTATCTATCCTAAATGGTGCGGCTGTTTTATAATCATATAAAAGGAATTTTCCAGTTGGTTTTTCAAATAATACTAAATCAGGTTTAGCAACAAACATTGCACCTTCATCAAATTCAAATTCTAGTTTTTCTTCGTTTAAAATTATATCATACAAATCTTTATCAAAAGAAAAGTTATCGAAGAATTCTAAACCTGCTTCTTTATATTTTTCTTCCATACCAATAGGATAGCTTGGAGGGGGTGCTAACATTACAGTATCATATTTGCTTGTAAAATAACCAGAAAGTTCAAACACATCTAAGTTACTTGCAAAGTATTGAAACATTGTATCATGAATCAGGTTCCCATATTGCCCATAAAAATTGCTTATTCTATCACATTTGTCTAGGTATGTAAGGCGAAATGAGTAGGGACAAGTAGAATATGTTGTTAAAGACGAATATGAAAATCTTATATTTTCAATTATAAAACCAAAATCACTCATTATTTATCTTCTTTCTTTGACCACCAAGGAGCACTATCTGCTTGCGCATTAAGTGAATCTTGATAAGGGTTATCGCTAGTATATTCTTCATCGACAGCTTTATTCTTAAATGGAATTTTATCTTCGGATTTTGTAGGATTAGAAAACAACATTCTTGTACCCACAAAAATAACTGGATAATCGATTGTTGGACCATTTCTGTTTTTAATAATCTGAATTTTTGATTGCATAATTTTATTATTTTCGTCTCTATTATGCAATATAATATGAACTTGGTCAGGAGCTTTTTCTCCTGCCTGATTCAAATCGGCGGTTATAGGTTGTACATTCTTTAATTTCCTATCTGCTATGTTCCTATTCAATTGATGGTTCAAAAGAATAGGGACATTAAATTCTTTAGCCATGTTTTTAATATCATAAGCATTTTTGTTATATTGTTCTGCGACTGATATACCATCATGCCCTTTAATTTGTTCTAATTGGTCAATTCCAATTAGAACCAAACCTTTGTCCATCAGTTTTCTAACTTTAGAACGAATTTCTGGTACAGTCATACCGAAGCCATCGTCAAAGTATAAGGGACTATTGGCAATTCTTTCCATAGCAATCCTATACTCTTTCCACTCATCAGTACTCATTTTTCCCTGATATACATCTTTATAAGCTATCCCTGTTAACTGACAAATAAGACGACAAATTGATTCATGGGTAGACATTTCTAAAGAAAATATAACGGCTGGTTTTCCCTGTATAATTGAAACATGATTTAAAACACTTAGCATAAAGGCGCTCTTGCCATCTCCCGAGCGAGCGGCGCACATAACCAACTCATCTGAATAAAACCCACCCACATGATAATCAAAATCAGAAAATCCAATTTTTAATTGTTCAATTTGACCGCTCATCATCATTTCGGTTCTTTGAGTAACTAGTTCAGTAGCTTGAGAAGAGTTTAATACTGCGGTAGACCTAATCCCACTTCCCAAAGCAATATCGGCTACATCTTTTTCTAAAGTACTAATACTCTCAATTAAATTACCTTTAATATATTTTTCCTTGTTGTCTAGTAATGATTCCAGCTTACGCAAAGATGATTTTTCTTTAATAATATCAGCATAAGTTGTTGCATTATCGGTATTGACAAAATACAAACTGGTTAATTTAGAAACATCATCTAAGGAAACTTTATCGGTTTCTTTTTCTACTTCACTAGCAACAGTTAAATGGTCAACTCGCATACCAGACATGTACATACGATTAATTGTACGATAGATAATTCTATTCTTAACTACACGAAAATCATCGAAATTTAAAATATCTTGTATAACAGGAATAGATGTATTATCCAACATCATACAAGCAAGTACAGCATTTTCCATAATTGCTTGTTCTTCAAAAGTAATTTTACTAGCAACATCTTTTCCACCCTCCATAATTTTTTCTTGAATAGAGTCGGGGATAGAGGGAGTACGGGGTTTAGAATAAGCATGCTCTAGTACTGTTTCAAATTCAGAGTTTGATAATTCCATTCTTTCAACTATAGGAAATAAAAATCCCTTGGTTTCTTCTCGCGTATAACCGCAACCTACAAAATCACAGGCAGCATTATATAACTTACTATTTCTTTCTCCCGGCATAGCCCCGAGAGTCATAAAATCACTAGTTGTTCTACTTAGTTTTTTCTTTATTCCATCAACAGCAGGGGTAGAACTACCACGCACATATTCTATGGTGCTTTCGGGAAATAATTTTCCCATTAAACCATCGGGAATAATTCCGGGAGGGTTGCTCCAATCATTAAAGCGTTTATATTCACCTGTATATTCACCTTCTAGAATTTTGCTTGGAGGTGCAATAAAATAACCTCCCGTACCACGAGTATCGATACCTGTCTTACCATTAGTACTAGATTTTCCAGTACCCGTAAAGATGATATGCATACCCCCGGATGGTGTAATTGATTGAAGCCCTGCTGAATCATTAATATTCCACGTATTATAGGTATCCAACCCATTAACATGTTTTTTATCGATATCAAGCACAAATAAACCAGATTCGCCAGCATTAATACCAATTAGTGCATCTTTCCATGTTGTCCACCATGCTGTAATCTGATTTTCATCAATACTTGCATTATTTAATCCACCCGCAATATAAGGGGTTTTTTCTTGCGGGGTTATAATTTCACCGTTTTTAATAAAACTTGCACCGGGTTTTTCTCGACATGGAAAAACTTTCCAGCCACGACGAGCGTATTCTAGCGCCTCATCTAACATGCTTGCCATAATTTACTCCTATAGTCTAAGTTAAATTTCTTTTACGCTTTAATTCATCTGGCATTGGTGCAAGTTCTTTTTCCTCACGAGGAGGTAAGGGTGCAGCAAAGTTTTCTTTTGGCTTATTTTGGTCATCTGTAAAAGCTTGTGGGTAAAGCATTTGAAATCTTTCTGGTGTCCAATATGTAGAATTTGGATTGTTTTTTAGCATCCAATCAATAAATCTATCAATTGGCTCCCCATGCCTTTCTTGACGACCATATGCGTATTCAATAAATTCTTTCCACTTTTTACCTGTTACGTTGATATGAAGTTTTGTTTCTATCTTATCCATGATTGCGTTCTTAACTGTTTCTTTTTTAGCACCCGGGGAACTAGATTGGTAGAATAACATTCCATCCATCATATCTTTATTTTCTTGTTTTTCAACAGAAAGACGATTTTCAGTTTGTTTATAAGGTATGATTATTCCGGGTTCCCTATAATCACTTAAACTTACAGGTTCTTCTTTTCCTGTATAAACATGATTCTCTTTTTCCCATAAATCATCTAATATTGTTTGATTTATTCTAAAACGAATTTTGTGTTCTAATCTTCTATACTCCTCATCAATAATTCCCAAATCGATTAATACTTGTCTGGCTGTTTTTTGCTCATAAAGAGTAAGACCCGTTTCTTCTTCTAAATCATAATGAGTTTTATAAATCCAGCCATCATTAGTCTTATCTGTCCAATATAAAAGCTGACAAAGCAAAATGCTGGCAACAGTAGAATTTGTTATTTTTTTTAAATTTGGATAAAAAGCAACTACCCGTCCTAAACCTTTAATATAATCAGTTAATCTCATATGATTTATTTCTCCTGAAAGAACGAGAGATTGCCTGATTACACAAACAATCTCTCGTTTTCTATTTTTTTATCTATTTATTTAGAATGGAAGTTCTTCGTCATTATCGGGGACACCATTTTCTACAGGAGCACCTTGCTTGCCCTTTAAAATACGAACATCTCTAGCAGTAATCTCATAAGATGCTGCGGGTGTACCGTCTTTCAGATTATAAACTTCAGGTGAACCGTTCTTGCCCGGACGAAGTTTCCCGAACACCATAACCTGTGAACCTTTTTCTGTCCATTGGTTTACGATTTCCCCGAGTTTACCCCAAACAGTTACCTTAAGCCAAGTAACTTCTTTTACTTGGTTTCCGTCAGCATCCTTATAGCTACTGTTCGAACCCATACGAAAATTTGTAACATTTTGCCCTTTGGGGGTGTAACGCATTTCGGGGTTGTTTACTAAATATCCTTCATAAATTACCAATTGTACTTGATTAGCCATTTTCTATAGTCTCCAATTTTGTTTTTTAGTCTCTGATTTAATTATGCAGGTTGTAGTTCTGCGTCTGTTTTTACTTGCATTTTTGCTTCCAAGTCCTCTAGCTTAATAAACAAGTCTGTTAGAGTTCTTATATCTTTAATGCTATTAGGATTTGCATTCCCGTCAGGGGTATTCTCTTTTAAGAGTTCCATTAAGGCAGCATTTTCTCTACCGCCAAGCTTCTTGATTTTTTCAAGAACTTGTTCATGAGCACCGTCTAAAGCTTTCTTAGGGTCTGCTTTTTCAATAGATTCCTTTACAATTTCGGCAGGTTTATCTGTACCACCCTCCAGCCACTTCATCATTAGTTTACCAACATCAGGGGTGATTTTGAAAGTTTTCTGGTCAAATTGGCTTGTTCTATCTTTAGCACCAAAGGCTTCATGTTCATTATTAATTTCAAAGAACATAGTAAATTCATATTCCATACCTTTGCGCTGTTCAGGTTCCATTCCGACCTTACGAATATTTGTTTTACCATTTGCATCTTTTTCCTGTACATATTCTTGTTTTGACCTCATGGTTGCAATAATATGCATAGGGGTTTGAAGCATTGTCTCAACAAAGTGATTATGCTGAGGGGTAATATCACGCCAAGCAGTATAACTATTTCCACCGCGTTTTGCAGCATTATTTTGTTGCTCTAGCAAACCACCTGTACCACTCCAAAGATGGGTTGTGGAGTCAATAATACAAACCTCCATTCCCGCATCTCTGCAAAGGTCAATTGCTTGAGTGTATTTTTCTGCTTCAAATGGGGCGGTTAAAGTAACCACATTGTATACACCGATTTTAATATTATAGAATTCGCCGCCAACATATAGTTGAGCAGAACCATTTTCGGTGTCGATGATTGCAATGTGTTCCCAAATTTCAACTTCATTCCATTCGGGGTGGGCTTGTTTTAATAGTCCATATGCTATAAAAATAGCACTTAAAGTTTTACCTCCTCCGGATGGTGCAGACATTCCTAACTTTAGATATGCTTTAGCTCTTTGAGCTTTAACTAACTGCAAACTCATTGTATCTCCTTTGTTAATTTAAAAAATAATTGGGTGGATTAGATAATTTATTTGTAATTATATAATTGTTATATTTTTCAACAGCATCTTCCTCGCTTTTGCAATATCCCAACCATATAAGTTTTTTATTTACTGTTATTGTAGATACCCATTATACTTCTTTTTCTTCCAAGTGTTCGGGCAAGCAAGTTTCAAGTAAATAATATATAAAATTTTCTTTTCCGTATATATCCCATGCGTTTTGAAGATGGCGAGTATCTTTTTTATTTTTTAATGAGTAATTATGCTCTATCCATCTTCTGTTGATATTTGAGGAGAAACCTATGTATTTCTTATTATCAAGAATATTTTCAATGCAATATATTCCGCATATTCTTTTTGCTTTCATATAGTCTCCTTTTTCGTTAATTTTGTCTATTATTATGAGTTGTTCTTGTAATATATTATGTCGATATAATCTCCTTTTCAAACATACTGATAAGATTTAAGAACATGTCGATTGGTTTCCCCGCATAATGTCGACTGTTCTTCTTTGAACTTAGTGCGAGTATCATTTCTGAACGCTCATCACCTAATTCTTTAATAACGCTCTCTCTACCAGAGAACTTGCCAAGCATGATTTCACTATTAGATTTAGAGAATTCATCGATTGTTTTTATTAAATATCGATACTCATTAGCTTCATCACACCGCTCGGTATCAATCAGGATTATATCCTTATTTTGAACCAAGTCTACCATCTTATCAAAACATTGTATATTACTATCTACTAAAATAACAATTTTCATATTTTCCATTCCTTAATTATACCACACTTCTTCTGTTTTGTCAAGGTGCAATTGTTCCTCCTTATAACATACTAATCTTTCTGTAACATATACATCCGAAACGACTTTGCACAACCGAAAAATCATAGATTTTTTCACCTGTATGGTCTCTTAATAACTCTAAAGTTGAAAGTGTATCTATGATTGCCACACCTTTTTCTATACTTACCCCTAGCATATGGCAATATCCCGCATAAGGGCTTATAGGAGTAAAATAGATACAAGACATGCAATATTGTTTTATTTCGCCCATATTTCTATCCTAAAATATGACCATAATATCCCACTCAAAAGCACAAGCAGGACATTTTCTGAAATCGATACGGTAAGGGGTATGTGAGATAAGATAATCTCTTACATATGTAGCTGTGCTATCACTCATTTTTTCTCGTATCTTAAAAATTCCATTTCTATTCTGTTCTTTAGCAAGTTCGATTTCTCGAAGCAAGTTATCTAAATACTCTTGCCCTTTGTTCATTTATTAAACCATATAACATATCTATGTTTAGTATTAAAACTTACTTTATATCTAACCATATCAGATGGCTTCGCAGGTTTATCTTCCCAATATATCCTCCCATCAGAATAATATCCGCTACCACTATTATCTGTATATAATCCTTCTCCAGAAAATTGAATAAAGTCTTGTAAACTCATTAATTCTCCATAATTAGGCAATGCTTTTTCATCAACATCCATGTGCTTTTCTCCAATCAAACAAGTGCTTATCTCTGCAATATTTATCGTCTTCACAAAGCACAACAAACCCACTATCTTCCATTAATTTTAAAGCCAATCTACAATCATTTAAAGGAGGTCTTACTCCAAAAGCATCGTCATTTTGAATATAGTCTTGAACATCTTGAGGTGTGCAATAATCTTCTATCTTTAATATTTCACCAATTGCTAATAATAGGAAATGAAATCCCAATGTCATTTTACCTCCTTAATCTTTTCGTTATGCCAAGCCCTAAGAGCTATAAATGCTTTATAGTCTCTGTCCTCATTTTCATAAAAAGTATGTGTTTCTCCATTTAAAAATGATATAGATATAGCTCTTTGAACTAAACTACCACCATTCTCAATAAAAACTATTTTTGAAAAATCTATATAATAACGATTATCAGCATAAAAATCACTCATTTTTCTCCTTGCTTATATTATACCACATTATTTCCTTTTTGTCAAGGCTTTCTTGTTTTTTATGTCTATATTCATAAATTCTATATTACGGTTAATTTTCCAAATCTTTTTCCTGTTAAATCTTTAAAAAGAGTCATTTTTTATTTTTTATCCCTTTTTTGTTTAATCGGGACATAATTTCTTCGCGGTTAGAAAAAAACTCATCTTTCAATTGATGTAAAAATATACCACCGTTCACGGATGGTTTTTTTATCTCGTCTTCAACTTGAATTATTTCGTCGTAAATAGTTGGATAGATATTCAGAATACGAAAATATATATCTTTCTGGTAAAACGGACAATACGCACAACCACTTACTCCTACTTCTTCATACAATTTCTGAACTTCAAAATTATTTTCGCTGAGAAAATCTACTACTTCTTGTCCTGACCAATTCCTTATAGGTTCTACTAAAAAATGTCCAGAAGCCTCATAATCAGGATATATATAAGGTTTATTGGCATAAATCTTCTGCCTTCTTGAACTTTCTGACCTTCTGACACCATTCATTTTATAAACATGTTTTCTACCATAAATTCCACGTAGATACTTACGTGCGGGGCGCAATTTTAGTCTGCTACTACAATAGGTATATTGACGACCCGGGAAATAATTAAATCTGCGTACCCAATATGGAAAATCTCCCATGTAATGTTCTACAGGGTCAATCATATGCAAGGGCAAATTAAAACGGGCAGCTTGCTCTTTGACAAAATCAATTGTTCCCGGTAGTTCAAGTCTAGATATCATATAAATTAATTCTGTTTTAATATTTAATTGTTCAGCAAGCAAAATTAAACAGGAACTATCCTTACCACCAGAAAAATTAATAAACAAAGGTGTTTCGGATTCATTTGCTTTATCGTTGGCTTCTTGTATTATTTCTAAAGATTTATCTAATTTTTCTTTATCCAATTGAACGCTCCATTCATTGATTTTAATTTTTCCAATATATTTTCCATCGTTTTATTCTTCTATCTTCTCACAGGATATTATAAAAGAATCTTTTTGGAATATAGTCTTTTGATAAATATTTGTTGTCTCTTGCTCCCCTGATTTCCAAGGTACAGCTATATATATTCCTTCTCTGTTGCTTGGTTTTACATTAATATGGGTAATATCTTTTGCAACATCTAAATGATATTTAAAATCATCTTTTCCATCATCAATTATATTTTGAAAATGAGTTTGATATTTTAATGCAATATTATCTAAATCTATCTCAAATTTTTCACATACATTTTCTTCTATCAACTGGTGCGAAAAATTTGCCCATAAATAATTTGTAATTTTCTCAAAACTCATTCCTAAAATATGAGACGATGGTATACGAACCGAATCAGTATTTTCAAATACAATTTCAATATATTCTAATTCGGGTGTCATTACTTTTTCCCGTCTATTACATGATATAAAATAGCGGAAACACGATATCTGCTTCCGCAACTACATTTAATAGGGTCTTCTTCTGAGTCAGTATCCAAAACTTCATGGCAGATAGGGCATTCAAATTCAATCCAACATTTTTCATGTATATTCTTATATTCAGCAGGTGAAAATTGTTTGTATTTTGATGACATTTTATTCTCCTGTTTCTAATATTTTTAGCAACTCATAAAAAGATTCTTTAAGTTTGCTCAAAGAAACAAAATGGTCGGCTAAATTCCCATTACCATCCCGGTCTTTATGCACAACAGTGAACCATTCTCCAACTTTTAGGTGACTTTCTCCATATCGTCTTCCATAAGTCTTGGCAACATGATTTTTTAAGAATTCTAATTCGTCTTCATTTTTGGCTTTATACCATACATCATCTATCATTGGAAACCAAAAAAATATTTTTTCTGCTTTTCCAAATTTCAATTCTGCTTCATATTGAGTTGCATCACGGAGTTCAGCAAATATTTTTCCATCTGATGCTTTATAGGTTTCTATATTCTCAAATTCATCACTCTGAACCTCGATATATTTCGGTTTCATTTTTCTAATTGTAATTGTTTCCATTTTTCCTCTTTTTTTAAAATTTGATTTTTTATATTATTCGAATCCTGTTTAGACAATTGTCTCCATGCGGGATGAGGTGCAGGTATAAAAATTAAACCTAAGTCCGCACAACCTTTTTGAGCAACTTTACCACAGGCACATATAACGGTTGGGTTTATTTCATTAACTAATTTTTTCATATGTACTATGTCTGCATCATAACAAGAATCGGGGTTATCCCCTATTATATTAGAAGAATTAATAACCTTATATTCTTTACCTTCCGGTATCATTTCTTTTAAACGCCTACCAGTATGAGAATTAGCCAACTCTCGACTCCATTCTTCTTCGTTTTTAAATTGGTGTTTCTCTGATTTATATGCGTTTTGTAATACAAAAAGTATCATCTTTTTCACTTGATAAATTAATATAATCAACCGCAATCCAATTAGAATTTTTTGTATTATCATTAAAATCTATATGAACTCTGGTTGTTTCAATAGGTCTATTAAAAATTATTAACTGATTAAGTGTTCTGGTCAAGAATATTTCGAATGTTTCGTCTTTCAGTTTATGAAAAACATCGGTGTCTGCCATATGATATCTCATTTTAAAAATCCTCTTTTATGACCTTGTTTGAACAATAATTTCTATGTTCCAAATATCTATATTTACTCTATAATGCTCATCATATTCGTTGATTATATCTTCATCTGGATATCCAACAGGAAATAAATCCTCTAGCCGAATATCTTCAAAAGAAGTTATATATTTACTCGTTCTTCCTCTAAAATATTTCATACTTCTATCTAAAGCTATTTTACCTTCTTTAATGCTTTTCATTTTAAAACCTCATCTTTCCAACCATCAGAATTCCAAAAACTCCAATGATATTGTCGTTTTCCACAAATAACACAACGCCTATAATGTGCCCAAAGTCCTTCGGGGGTTAGGCGCATTTCTTTTCCATTTTTCCAAATATGAAAATGTAATCTCATTTTTTAAAACCTTTTTCTTTATTTGATTTCTTCTGGTCCACGTTCTCTTGTCTTGATATAGACGGCTAATTCATCATATTTTTTTCTAGCTTCTTCTTCTGACATTTCCGCATATTTTCTTACTATATTTTCTAGAGCAATTTCAACATCTTTCTTGTCTAATTTTAACTCATCAGCCATTTCTCTAGAAAAATTCCACATAACACCTTGTCCACAAGCTTGATTCAACAAAACAGAAATATCTCTTAATGTTGTCATGTGTTTATAGAAATATTCATCGGCTTTTTCATCCTCCTCTTCGGTTTCAGTTCCCATACAATGTCCCAAGTCTTTCATAATAATGTTTGGTTCTTCATCCTCAAATAGACGATTTCCCGAAAGATTGAAATGTAAAATTTTTGTCATATTAAAACCTTTCTTTTATTCCGTTTCCATGATTTCTTCTATAATATAATCATAACCTTTATTTATTTCCAGTTTGGTATTCCCGAAAAATATTTGTCTATTTCCTTTTTTATATAATATTTCTTCGTTATCTTTTTTAAATCTAACTGGAAACTCTTTTCCTAGTACTTTTTCTATATATACATTTATTTCATCTAAGGAATCAAATACACCAATATCGTAAAATGATGGGTAAACAGCTATATCAAATAAGTATAAATTCATCTTTTTCGTTTGTAATGGGGTTACAACTGATGCACTCATGAAATTATGTAATTCGCCCAAATTTTTTAAATGATATTGATTCATTTTTCTCCTATTAAAAACTCTCTTTTATTAGCCTATATTATTATTTGTCTCTTTTATTTCTATCGTTGACCATCCAACATCTTCAATAGCTTCTAAAAGTAGTTCATACATCGATTTACAAGATATAATTTCTCCTGTTTGGTTGTCTTTGTTTATTACAAGAATATTTTTCATATGGATTTTTTTATTCATAAAAATTTTCCTTAAAACCTGTATTTTATACAAAATTCTTTTTCTCTTTTTTTACCCAATCTAGAATCAAATTTGTCATTTCTGACGAATGTTTAGGGCAAAGGTCTATATTTTTCCGTTTAGAAAGACCATCTTCTTGAACAAAAAATGATAGATTACTAAAGCCATTTAACGCATGACCATCATCTATCTTACCACATATATCACACTTAACTACTTCGCTCATTTTTCACCTTTTAAAAACAGAATTTTATTTTCCAGAATGTGCAAGTTCAAGTATTTTTTCAAGTCCTTCTATAACTTCTTCAATCTCGTACTCGCTCCACATTCTACCA
>Ga0315278_10000094_pt1 | contig 74528 bp, 62 predicted proteins | sample YL17G06_0_MG_FD_203880 | JGI IMG/M metagenome (GOLD analysis project Ga0315278, IMG submission 203880) | Sediment microbial communities from Yellowstone Lake, YNP, Wyoming, USA - YL17G06_0 | ecosystem: Environmental > Aquatic > Freshwater > Lake > Sediment | place: USA: Wyoming | collected... | reverse complement strand
TGGCTTTTGCCGCGATTGGAAGGAACAGGGGTCCAGGTTCATATCGATTCCAGGGATTTCGAGATCGGCCGGCCCGCCTTGATTAATATGGAAACAGCGGTTAAGGAATGTAAATGGACTTTCCTTGTTCTTACTCCCCATTGGATCGATAGCCAGTGGACTATTTTTGAGGGGCTGATGCTGCAGCACCGGGACCCCACCAACTTAAACAAATGCTTGCTCCCCCTGATGTTGGAAAAATGTAATTTACCGGACCGGTTATCTCTTTTCACTTACGCCGATTTCACCGAAAAGAACAATTGGGAAACCCAATTGGGCCGACTACTGGGGCAGATGGGTATTGCTTATACTCCCGGTCCGGTTCCAGGGACCATGGTCGTAAAACCGCTGGAGGAAGACGTTTCCCTTTATAAACTTCCCGTCACCGGGGACCGCTTGTTCGGCAGGGAAAAGGAGTTAAAACTCCTGGACGACGCCTGGACCGATAACCAGACCGATATCCTGACCCTGGTGGCCTGGGGCGGCGTGGGCAAAACGGCCCTGGTGAACCAATGGTTGAATCGGATGAAAACGGATAACTACCGCGGCGCGCAAAAAGTTTTCGGCTGGTCCTTTTACAGCCAGGGCGCGGAACAAGGGAAACAGGCGTCGGCCGATGAATTTTTCCAGGAGACGCTGCAATGGTTCGGCGATGCCAACCCCGAAGCCGGGTCCGCCGTGGACAAAGGCCGGCGTTTGGCCCGGTTGGCAAGGCAACAAAAGACCCTGCTGATCCTGGACGGGTTGGAACCCCTGCAATACCCGCCGGGAGAAGTAACGGGCCTGGAAGGGAAATTAAAAGACAACGGCATGGCCGCTTTTTTAAAGGAACTGGCCGGCGGTAATGCCGGTAATAAGGTATTGTGTGTCATCACCACGCGGGAACCCGTGACCGATCTCCTGAATCGCAAAGGGTACGGGGTAACGGAAATCCCATTGGGGCACCTGTCCGAAGCCGCGGGAGTGAATTTGTTAAACAACCTGGGGGCAACCATTGGATCGAAAAACCATTTCCATGAAGCTGTAGTCGAGTACGGCGGCCATGCGTTGGCGTTGACCTTGTTGGGACATTATATTAAAAGCGTCCATGGCGGCGATATTCGCCGGCGGGATAAAATACCGCAATTATCCAAAGAGCGCCTGAAAGGCCGCCATGCCTGGCGGGTAATGGAAGGTTATGTGAAATGGTTTGGACCGTCTCCGGAATTAAATATCCTTTACCTGCTCGGACTTTTCGATCGTCCCGTGGAAGCGGGGGCCATCGAGGCATTGAAAAAGGAACCGGCCATACCCGGCGTGACGGATCGCTTGCAGCAATTATCCGATGAAGATTGGCCGTGGGCGTTGAGTCATCTCAGGGAAGCGCGTCTTTTGGCGGAAGAGAATCCCCATAAGCCGGGAACGCTGGACTGCCATCCGTTGGTGCGGGAGTATTTCGGGGAGAAGCTTCGGCAGGAGAACCCGGCGGGTTGGGAAAAGGCGCATGAGCGGCTTTACCGGTATTTCAAAGACCTGCCGGGGAAAGAGTTGCCCGACACCTTAGTGGAGATGGAACCGCTGTTTGCCGCCGTGGCACACGGCTGCATGGCTGGGCTGCACCGGGAGGCGTTGGTTGAGGTGTATTGGAAAAGGATATCAAGAACAAATAAATTTTATAGTACAAATAAACTTGGAGCGTTTGGTTCTGATTTAGCATGCCTTTCCCATTTTTTCGCTGTCCCCTGGGGCCAGCCGGCGGCGGGGCTGTCGTTAGAAGAGAAAGCGATGGTCTTGAGCTTGGCGGGCTTTGGTCTTCGTGGGCTGGGGCGGCTTCGGGAGGCGGTCCAGGCCATGAAAGATGCGTTGGAAGCTTACGTAGAACAAGATAACTGGAACCAAGCGGCTTTGGGTGCATCTAACCTCAGCGAATTGCTACTGATGATGGGTAATGTTTCGGGGGCGGTGGACGCAGCCCGGCAAAGCGTCACCCATGCCGATCGCAGTAAGGATGAGTTTTGTAGAGAGGTATACAGAACCGCACTTGCCGATGCCCTCCACCAGTCCGGCGCGGCCACGGAAGCGGAACAATGGTTCCGGGAGGCCGAGGACATACACAGAAAACGCCAACCGGAGGTTCCCTTCCTTTATTCGCTGCAAGGCTATCAATTCTGCGAACTCCTACTGGAAAAATACGCACACCAGGCAATAAATGTGATTAAACGGGCGAAAAGAGCTCTTAAAATTGTGTTAAACGGCTCTCAGAGATTACTTGACATTGCGCTAAATAACCTATCCCTGGGCCGGGCCTGGATGATTAGGGCATTTGAAAAAACACCCCCCCAAGACGACCGGTTTTCCAGGGCCATGGTTTTCTTGGAACTGGCGGTAGATGGATTAAGGAAATATGGAAGTCACCAACATTTACCTCTTGCCCTCATGGCCCGCGCCGAATGTTACCGCCATATGAAGGATTACGCAAAAGCCCTGGATGACCTTAACGAAGCCCGCGACATCGCGGAACTAGGGAACATGAAGCTCCACCTGTGCGACTATCACCTGGAAGCCGGACGCCTGTGCCAGGCCGAAGGAAAGACCGACGAAGCCGGGGAACATTTCCGGGCCGCAAAGGCAATTGTGGAAGAGACGGGATACGGAAGAAGGAAAAAGGAATTATAAATTATTAATTATAAATTAAAAATTATAAATGAAAAATGAAAAATGGAAAATGGAAGCGGCGCCCTAAAAAGCGGAAGGGGGTTGATATTTATTGGATTTGATGTTATAACTACAGCGAGGAATGAACAATGGAAAAAGCGCAGGACATTTTAACTATAAAACAGTTGATTCACCAGGTTATCCCTTATAAAAAAGAAATTATTTTTTTTGGCTCAAGGGCAGGTGAAGATTATTATGAAGACAGCGATTACGATATCCTGGTTATCGTTCACTATAGAAATTCCGATCGAAAAGAGTTGGCTGGACTCCAGTCGAAAGTTAAACGGCTTTGTGCAAAATTGGGTTTGGATGCGGATGTGATCGTTCGCGACAGCACTCATGCAGCACAGATGAAAAATTTTCCCGGAAATATTATCCATTCCGCCTTACAAACAGGAGTACATATTCAATGAATAAAGACGAATACATCAAGCTCTGGATTAAAAAAGCAGATGGAGATTTAAAAGTCGCCAGAAGGGAACTTCAAACCGAAGACCCTGTACTTGATGCAGTTTGTTTTCACCTCCAGCAGGCTGTGGAAAAATATCTAAAAGCTTTCCTGACAATATTTTTGAAAAAAATTGAAAGAACCCACAACCTTGAATTTCTTATTGAACAGTGTATTCAAATTGATAAGGATTTTATTGAATATGAAGAAAAATTCGATCAGATTGCCGAATGCGGTGTTGAAATCAGGTATCCGGATACATTCCTTATATTTGAAAATGATGAATTGGGCGATATGATGGTAATCGTCGAAGAGTTTAGAAAATTTGTCCTGGAAAAAATTAATGTTGCCGGTAACGACATCCCAGTCCCGAAATAAGCATGCATTCACCTCCCAGGAGTGCAGCCCATGAAAGCGGGATATGATAACAGTATTAATATACCGGTAGGATATTCTTTCTCTGTCCCATATTCCATCCCCTGTGCGACTATCACCTCGAGGCCGGACGCCTTTGCCAGGCGCAAGGAAAGTCCAAAGAAGCCGGGGAAGAACTGGTTTCTTCTTTTGAAAGCGACGGGATGCATGTGGCTTCGCCGAAGGCGTTTATAATTCTTTTAGGCGGCGCGCCGCGTCCCCGAAGGGGTCGCTTAAAGGTTCATACTTTATTTTGGAATCCAAGTCGACCTGCTTGAAGAGTTCCGATAAAACTTTCAGGAGTTTTACTTGCCCCGCCGACTAAGGCTCCGTCTACATCTTTCTGGGCCATATATTCTTCTGCATTTTCAGGGGCTACACTTCCACCGTACAATAGGGATACTCGGTCAGCAAAATCAGGGGTTCTAATTTCCCCAATAAGCTCTCTTAGATGAGCATGCAATTCTTGAACTTCCTGTCCTGGAGGTAATTTACCACTTCTCCAGGTGCTAATAGCCCACACGGGCTCATATGCGATCAAAAAATCTTGATGGCTGACACTTCCCGGGAGCTTCTCAAAAAAACTGCGTAACTGCCCCGTTATTGCCTCCCTTGAACGGTTTGCTTCCTTATCTTCCGCGGTATCGCCAATGCACAAAATCGGGCGTATCCCGGCATTAATTGCGGCTAAAGCACGATTAGCAATCATATCGTTAGTCTCGTTGAAATGAAGACGACGTTCGGAGTGACCAACGATTATGTAATTACAGCCGAATTCAAGAAGCATCTCTATGGTTGTTTCACCAATATACGAGCCGGATTCTGCTTTCCAGAGAACATTTTGGGAACACAGCCGGATAGGTGCGCCTCTCACCACATCGGCAACCCCCGCATATGAAAAAGGATTAGGCGCTATAGCCACTTCAAAAGGCCATTCTTGTTTTTCTGTCATTCGAACGATTGCTTTCGACGCAGAAACAGATTGAGTAAACGTAAGTTTTTCCTTCCACACAGCCACGATAACTCTTTGTCTTTTCATATTATATTATCCTTCGCATAGATTTGGGTTTTAAAGTCATATCGACGTCACCATGTTAATTCATGCAATCATCCCGATCAAAATTATCAGGATTAAAAGAAAAATATATTTCAATCATAAGGGTATTATACAGGAACCACCCCAGTTTTTCAATACTGGATTTTATTTATTTACCCTGGAATGAATTTGACACGATTTGATCGATCAAATGATCGTCGGCCAGGTAGGGGAGTGTGATATGTCCCTGGTCTTTGTGTTTCCGGTTCCATTCGGAAGCGACTTCGAGGGCGTGCTCGTTTCGCGCCCAGGAGCGCCTGGCAATACCGTTCATTACGTCCCACTCCATGGCGGATTTGATAATCCTGTCTTTACGTTCGGCGCCGTCCAGTACCAGGCCGAAACCGCCGTTAAAGGCTTTGCCGATGCCCACGCCGCCGCCGTTGGAGAGCACCACCATGGACATGCCCCGCACGGCATCCCCGGCAAAGTTATGCACGGCCATGTCGGCGGTAATGTTGCTGCCGTCTTTGATATTGGCGGTTTCCCTGAAAGGGGAATCCGTCCCGGAAACGTCGTGGTGGTCGCGGCCCAGCATGACGGGCCCGACTTCGCCGCCGCGGATCATTTCATTGAATTTTAACGCGATCCGCACCCGGCCTTCGGCGTCGGCGTAAAGTATGCGGGCCTGGGTGCCTACCACCAGGGCGTTCTTTTCGGCGTTCTTGATCCATTCGTGGTTATCCCGGTCCATGCCCCTGCGGTTGGGATCGATGCAGGCCATGGCGGCGTGGTCGGTTTTCCGCAGGTCTTCGGGTTTGCCCGAAAGGCACACCCAACGGAACGGCCCATACCCGTAATCGAAACACATGGGCCCCATGATATGTTCGACATAACTGGGATATACAAACCCTTCGGAGGCATTGCCGGGATTGAGGGCGACATCGATGGCCCCGGCGTCGTAAACGGCCTTAAGGAAAGAATTGCCGTAATCCCAGAAATGCGTGCCTTTTTGGCTTAACTTTTGAATGATGCGGTACTGTTTCACCAGGGATTCATCGACTTTTTTCCTGAAAGTTTCCGGGTTTTCTTTTAAAAGTTTCCTGCCTTCCGCAAAGGTGAGGCCGGCGGGGGTATATCCGCCGCCGTAAGCGTCGTGGCAGGAAGTTTGATCGGAGGCCAATTCTATCTTGATATCGTTTTTTAATAAGTAATCCAGTAGCTCGACGATGTTGCCGTGGTAGGCGATGGAAACGGCTTTTTTCGATTTGCGGTATTCGTCGATCCAGGCGGCGATCTCGTCAAGGTTGGCGGATACTTTCGAGACCCAGCCCTGGCTGTGTCGGGTTTGGATGCGTGAGTAATCCACTTCGGCGATTACGCCGATGCCGCCGGCGATTTCCACGGCTTTGGGCTGCGCGCCGCTCATGCCGCCTAAACCGGAACTAACATAGACGATGCCGGCCAGGTCTTTGTCCTGGGGGACATTTAAGTAGAGGCGCCCGGCGTTTAAAAGGGTCAGGTAGGTGCCGTGTACGATGCCCTGGGGTCCGATATACATCCAGCCCCCGGCGGTCATTTGCCCGTAATTGGAAACGCCCATGGCAGCGGCTTTGTGAAATCCTTCCATGTTATCGAAAAGCCCCACCATCATGCCGTTGGTGGAAATAACCCGCGGGGCGTCTTTGGAGGTGGGAAAGAGTCCCAGGGGGTGGCCGGAATAGATGACCAGGGTTTGTTCATCGCGCATCTCTTCGAGGTACATTTTGGCGAGGGTGTATTGCATCCAGTTCTGGAACACCTGGCCGCTTTCGCCGTAGGTGACCAATTCGTATGGATAGAGGGCCACATCGAAGTCCAGGTTGTTGTCGATCATTACCTGGAAAGCGCGGCCTTCGATAGTTTTACCTTTGTATTCGCCCAGGGGTTTTCCTTTGATATGCCCTTCGGGCCGGAAGCGGTAACCGTAGATTCGGCCCATGGTGCGAAGTTCTTCTAAGAATTCGGGCGCGATTTCTTGGTGTAGGTGGGTGGGGATATAGCGCAGGGCGTTTTTTAAAGCGATTTTGGTTTGTTCCGGGTTTAAATCGAAACCCCGGTCGGGCGCCCGCCGTATTCCATCTTTAAATGCTTTTTTAGGCGGTAAAGCGTCGGGTAGTGTGAAATGTATTGCGTCTTTATAATTTAAGTCCATTTTTTGCCTCCAGGTTAAAATATATTGGAAATCGCAATGAATGTCAAGAGGTATTTACTTGATAACCCCCCATTTTTTCTTCCTTTTATTACGAAACCTTTCAGAAATAAACATTTCAAACGCTTCATCGAGAAGTAAATTTAGGGAATTTTCGCGATCGCTCGTCATTTTTTACTATTTTTCACCATGGGAACCCCATTCTTATGCCTGTAAAATACATTCCCATTACAGAAAACTATCTTCCCATCACTAAAAAATATCTTCCCATAGGTATTCATATATCTTCCCATTAGCAAAAAATACCTTCCCATTACTAAAAAACACCTTCCCATTACAGAAAAACATCTTCCCATTGGGTAGGGATAGCTAAAATGATCGTATGAACGGCAAAAAATTGCCCCAAATCTGCATAGTTAAATATTTTTATTACCTCGCCCGCTGAAAAAATGGGGGGTTACCAGGTATTTACATGTCGTTTGTAACAAACAATGCCTCTGGCGGGTCAGAACCCTTTTGAAAAAGGCCCTCACGGAGGGCGAGGTTCCCGACACCTCCCAAAACTTTTGATAATGAAAAGCTTTAGGAAGTCCAGAAACCGTTTCTCGAAAAGGTTTCTGGTCGTCGAAGACAATATTTGACTTTCCGTTATTTTTACGTTATAGTTTTGTTTTGCCGGGAGACGAAAAGCCGATGAAGAAAATTTTTATCAGTTACAGTCATAAGGATGTGACGTTTAAGGATAGGCTGGTAGAGCAGTTGGAAATTTTAAAATTGGCAGGGATTTGCCAAACCTGGGATGACAGTCAGATCGAGACCGGGACATCCTGGTTCAAAGAAATCGAAACCGCGCTAAATGAATCCTTGATCTCTGTGTTAATGGTGAGCCAGGGGTTCATGGAATCTACATTCATTATGGAAACCGAATTACCGGTTATCAAGAAGCGGAAAGAAACCGATGGCTTAATCGTATTGCCTATTTTTGTAAATCCATGCGATTGGCGGCAGGATGAATTTATCAAAGAAATCCAGGGGTTTCCCTCCGATGGAACAACGTTAGCGGATTTCGATCATATTAAGCAGGATGAATTAATGCGCCGGTTTGCGCACAGGGTCGCCGAGAACCTTAAGGTTGCGGAAAGCAAAACCACATTTTTCACCCCGTTACCGCCCAGGCTTATCCAATTGATCGGACGCAAAAGCGAGCTGGCCCAATTGGAGAAAACCTTTGACACGGCGGACCGCGTGGTCCTGGTGAACGGTCTGGGCGGCATCGGCAAAACCGAAGTGTGCAAGACTTTTTTTTACACGCATTATAATCGATATTGTTACGCCGCCTGGGTGGATTGGCTGGGGTCGGTGAAGGAATCGCTGGTTTATGCCCTGGGTGGGGATAAATCGAAATTCATCCAGGCCGGGGAAAAGGATACGGAGTATGAACGGTTTGAAAAAATCATGGACCGCCTGGGACAAATGCAGGAATCGTTTTTATTGGTTTTGGATAACATCGAGAACCCCGAAGATCAGGACCTGGCAACGTTGGCGTCCCTGCCGCAAGAGATCAAGATATTGGCCAGTTCGCGCTGTCATATCGAAGGGTATGAGGAGATCAGTCTTGATTTTTTAAGTCCCGGGGAATGTAAGGAGTTATTTTACCGCTATTACAAAGGAAAGCGTGATGATGAAGGGGTGGAGAAAGTGGTGGCGCTGTGCGGGTATCACACGTTGACCGTGGAGTTATTGGCGCGAACCGCGTATCATTCGGCCATGAGTATCGGGACGCTTTATGAGGCGTTGAAGTCGAAGGGATTTAATTTGAATGAAGTGACCGGCGGGAAAATAAGCACGTTCTGGCGCAATGAAAAGGAGAAGAAGACGTTTTTCGATCACCTGGTAAAGGTATTTGAGATATCCGGGGTCACTGAGGGGGAGTTAGCGGTATTGGTAAATGTGTCGGTGTTACCGTCCGTGTATATCAAGATGGAATCGGTTCGGGAATGGCTGGAGCTGGGAGGAATGGATGAACTCAATGCATTGGTGGAGAAAGGGTGGTTTCGCCGGGATGAGGAGTCGCACATCTATATGCATCCGGTGATGCAGGAGGTGGTGCGTTACCGGGCGAAGCCCGGTGCGGAGACATGTCGGGTGTTAATCGGGTCGCTGGCGAATAAACTGTCGTGTGAATCCGGTGATAATCCGCTTCATAAGAAAGAGTTTTTGATTTTTGGGGAAGCAGTGGTACGCGGGATGGATACGGAAGAAAACGATAAAGACCTGGCCACGCTGGCGAATAATTTATCTCTTCGTTACCAGGATATGGAGCAACTGGACCGGGCGTTGGAATTTCAATTGAAAACCTTGAAAATATTTGAATCGGTATTGGACCCCAATCATCCTAACTTAGCCATGTCGTACAGTAATATCTCTGCTATATATGAAGCAATAGGCAAATTAGAATCTGCATTGGAATTTCAAAATAAAGCCTTAAAAATAAGAGAGGAGATATTGGATGAAAATCATTCCGACTTAGCTACTTCTTACCATATTTTAGCTCTCATCTATCTGGACATGGGTCAACTGGACCGGGCGTTGGAATTTCAACTGAAAGCCTTGAAAATATTTGAATCAGTATTGGACCAGAATCATCCCAACTTAGCCAAGTCGTACAATAATGCAGCGTTGATTTTACGGGATATGGGCCAACTGGACCATGCGTTGGAATTTCAATTGAAAGATTTGATAATATGGGAATCGGTGTTGGACACAAATCATCCCCAATTAGCCAAGTCGTACAATAATGCAGCGTTGATTTTACGGGATATGGGCCATCTGGACCAAGCGTTGGAATTTCAATTGAAAGCCAATCGAATTTATGAAGCCGTTTGGGATAACAATCATCCTCTTAGAGCCAAGCCATACAATAATGTAGCGATGATTTACCTGGATATGGGGCAACTGAATCGGGCGTTGGAATTTCAATTGAAAGCCTTGAAAATAGGGGAATCGGTATTGGCCCCGAATCATTCCGACTTAGCCCTATCGTACAATAATGCAGCGATGATTTATCGGGCCATGGGGCAACTGGACCGGGCGTTGGAATTTCAATTGAAAGCCTTGAAAATAAGGGAATCAGTATTGAATCCGAATCATCCAGACTTAGCCACGTCGTACAATAATCTGTCTACCATTTACTATGATATGAACGACTACCCCGCTGCCTTTCGGTATGCCGAAAAAGCCGTGGCCATTTTGGAGAAACTCTTTCCCGCTGGACATCCCAACCTGGATAAATGTAAGAAAAACCGCGATTGGATTAAGACGCATGTGTGATATCAAGGAAAAGGGAACATTTATTTAAGAAAGCACGAAATCGCGTGTACAAACAAATTCAAATGACCAAAACAAAAGCAGGCCCACGGAACACACGAAACACGCGAAAGGGAAAAAACATAAGTTAGTCCGTGGGGCAAAATTTATCTTGACTTCATGGAGCTATTTATCATAAAATAAATACATGAAAAATAAAAAAGATGAAAACAGTATTCTTCTTGCCAATATCCAGGAAGGTTACAATCTGCCGAGTGTTTATTTCAAAGTGAAAGTAGAGAAAGCCTTTGAGAAAAAAGATATAACCACCGTATTAAACCTGAATCAATTAACCGGGAACCGGTTTGATAACTTTTATACGGATACGGAGAAAGTAAGGGACGGCAATACCGTGTCATCGTTGAAAAAACTCCTGTCCGATCCGCTTAATCCCTATGTAAAAAAACTATTCACCGGGTTCGTGGGCTCCGGAAAAACAACGGAACTCATCAAGTTGTGTTTCCAACTGGAAGAAGAATTAAATGTGATTATCTTTTCGGTATGGAACCGCCTGAAAATCAATGAGCTCACCATCGAATCCCTGCTTTTTGAAATCGTAGGGGATTTATTGCAATACCTGCATGTGACCGGTCTGCTGCCTGAAAAGAAACCGGACTCCGAGCTGCAAGAAATCATCCATAAGATCGAGGAGTGGTGTTCCGAGACAAAAATAATAAAGGAAAAAAGCAAAGATAGAGTCAGCTCATGGGGAGCGGGAGTGGAATTGTTAAAGATCGCTTTTTTTAGCGCCAAAACGGAATCCAGGACTTCGAGATCCGATAAGACAGAGTCCACCCGGATTGAAGAACGCAAAATTAACGATTTGATTTTCGAGTGCAATCGAATTTTCGACTATTTAAAAGACAAAACCGGGAAGGATACGGTTTTGATTATCGATGATATTGAAAAGATGGCTTTCTTAAAAGCCAGGGAATTTTATATCCAGAATGCGTCCTTTATCCGGGATTTCCATTGTAAGATGGTGCTGACCATCCCGGTGGAATTAATTTACCATTCGGATTTTTCAATTATCCAGAATGTATTCGGGGATGCGGAAGTCCTTCCCATGATTAAAATAAAAGATGTTAACGGGAACGAATTTCAGCCGGGTATCGATTGTTTAACCGACATTCTAAAACGCCGGATAGATTTAGATTTGTTTGAAAATCGATGTTATAAAGAAGCGATTCACTATTCTGGGGGATCGATCCGGGAATTATTCAATATCATCCAGCGGGCCGCGCTTATCGAGGAAGCGGATAAAATCAGCGAAACGTCGATGAACAAATCCATCGATTATCATAAAGACACTTTTTCTTCCCGGATCCAGGAAAGAAGGGATGAAATTACCATCACATTCGAAGAGTACCTGGATATATTGTTTGACATTTCCGATGGTAACAAGACGGGGCCCAAAAGGAATCTTGCGCTGCTGGACCTGTTGAGGACAAGGGCCGTGATGAAATACAACGGCCAGGGTTTTTATGATACCCATCCGCTGCTGGATACCTTTATTAAAACCTATAAAGAAAAAAAGAAAAACAATGAAAAATAAAAAGCAGGCGGGGAATTCAATTCAACGCCTGTTCTCTCACCTGGATAATCGATATAATTCCGAGCTTTTCTATAAATATTTATCTCAAACCCAGGTTCATGGGGGTTTTGTATTGTGTAAGGGAATGCCGGCTGAACGAAACCGGATTTTATCCTTTTTCCAGCACGATTCATTAATGGGAAGGATTCATCTCATCGATATGGTTAACCCACTTATCGACACCATCGGTTTGCAGGAAATGATTGCCGCTGCTCATGAAAAGATAGGGGATAATAGGGACATTTTTTTCATATATAATATCGAGGACTGTATCGAACGATTAAAAGCAGGAGAAAAAGATTTTTTTGAACGGTTGAATTTAATCCGGGATTTTTTTATGAGGTACAGTTCGGTATTTGTTTTTTTTATGACGGGGTGGTTGGTAAAGGAGATGATTCGGCATGCTTTCGATTTTTACGATTGGATAAAATTGACATTCACTTTTATACCGGAAGAGGAGGATAGAAAGCTGTTGCAGGCGATACCTGGAATTGAGACGCAGAAATACTCCGAGCCCCAGGAAAAAATTAAGTATTTGCAGACAAAAATAGAAAAAATAAAAGATAAGCAAAGAAGGCTTCCTCTTTTAAGAGATATTGGAACGCTTTTCTATCAAATAGGAGATTATAATTTAGCGCTGAAATACGCCATTGAGGCTGTGGATATCCTGGAAATGTCCCCTGATAAACAGACTGATGACCTGGTAGCGGCATACAATAATATCTCGCAGATTTACCTGGCTATGGGTCAATTGAACCGCGCGTTGGAATTTCAATTGAAAGCCTTGAAAATAGGGGAATCGGTATTGGACCCGAATCATCCCAACTTAGCCACATCGTGCCATAACCTGTCCCTCATTTACCGGCACATGAACGACACCTCCACCGCCCTTGGTTATGCCGAAAAAGCCGTGGCCATTATGGAGAAACTCTTTCCCGAAGGACATCCCAACCTGGATAAATTTAAAAAAAACCGCGATTTGCTTAAGACGCTTGTGTGATATCGAGGGAAGGGGAAATTACAAATTACAAACCACAAATTATAAACAAATTCAAAATAGCGAAACGTAAAGGTTCAAAATTCAAAACAAAAGCAGGCCCACGGAACACCGAAACACGCGAAAGGGAAAAACATAAGCCCACCGAATACATTGATTTCTTGGGATTCTTTCCCAACAGGTTACGTAAGGCATGAGTCATTTGTACCATTTATGTACCATTTATTTTTCAAGAGTCTATTATTATTGGAACGATCTATCATTCATTATTGTGTCGTGTTTGTCGGGTTTATATCGTGTTTGTATCATGTTTTTGTCCGGTTTATGTCGGGTTTATGCCGGTTTTCTACAGATACGTTATCATTCCGGTTTTGCTGGGTTCCCAATGAACCATTTTGGGGAGAAAAGGGGACATACAGGAAATCGGGAGCATCGGGGCAGGAAAAGTTCCCGGACGGAATCTTCCGGTACGGTCCTACAAACGGGACCCCCGGCATGGGGGGCATGGGGGGGTTGCGGAAAAATCGTAATTGAGATATAATCCAATTCATGAGGTGCAGCAATGATGAATAATAAAAATGCCGCGGCGAATGCCCCGATATCTCAAGAAAATAAATGGGGATATAAATTGGAAATCGGTAAACATACGTTCAAGGACCGCATCCTGGAAAATTGCATCTACGTTGATAAAACCCAATATATTTACGAATTGATGAGCCGGGATTCCAATTGCTTTCTATCCCGCCCACGCCGCTTCGGGAAATCCCTCCTCATCTCTACCTTTAAAGAACTATTCAGCGGAAGTAAGGAACTCTTTAAGAACTGCTGGATTTATGACAAAATCGAATGGATAGAATATCCCATCATCCACCTGGACTTCCTGGGCGTCGATTATAAGAAGTTTGGGTTGGAACAGGCGCTTGATGATACATTGAACTCACTGGCGAATAAGTTCAATGTTAAATTACACAAAAAATCCATCAAAGGAAAATTCGGCGAATTAATCGAGATACTGGCCAAAGATAAAAAAGTTGTTGTCCTGATCGATGAATACGATAAGCCCATTATCGATTATATGGGAAATATCCCCGAAGCAGAAAAAAACCGGGATATCTTAAAAAACTTCTATTCGATCCTCAAAGCGCAAGGTTCCTTTATAAAATTTCTGCTTATCACCGGCGTATCCAAATTCAGTAAAGTCTCCATTTTTAGCGATTTGAACCACCTGAAAGACATCACTATCCATCCCCGGTATTCCAAGATGTTGGGTTATACACAGGAAGAAATCGAGCACTACTTCTCTTATTATATCGCCGAATGGGAGAAAAAACCCGGGCAGAAACGCCAGGTCCTCTTTGAGAAGCTAAAAGATTATTATAACGGTTACTCCTGGGACGGGATCAATTTTGTTTATAACCCTTTTTCCATTCTCAGCTTTTTCGATACCTATTTATTTGATAACTATTGGTTTGCCACGGGATCCCCTACTTTCCTGGTGAATATCTTGAAAAAGACCGGCGTCTCAATCGATCGGTATGAGCGTATGAGCGTGAACGGAGATTTCTTTGAAAAATTCGACATTGGGACCATCGGCATCGACAATATTTCCTCCCTTCTTTTCCAGACAGGCTATCTAACGATAAAAGAAAAAAAAGACGATATATATGTCTTATCATATCCTAACCGGGAAGTCAGAACATCATTCCTCAAATATCTTCTGGAAGGTTTCAGCAACAAACCTGGGTATGAGACAAACGAGATTACTTCACAAATCAAACAAGCCCTCACTGAAAATAAAATCGACGATTTTATCCAAAATATCAAAGCGCTCCTGTCGTCTATTCCTTACAATATTCAAATTGAAAACCGGGAAGCCTACTATCATTCCCTTATTTATGTCGCTTTAAAAATTTCCATGATGGACGTCCAGGCCGAAATCCAGACTGCGTTAGGAAGAAGCGATATCGTCGTATCGCTGGACCGTTACATTTATATCATCGAATTCAAAATGGGCAGCGCCCAATCCGCCCTGGACCAAATCGAAGATAAGCAATATTACGCCCCTTACCTGGGGAAAAGTAAAAAAATCATATTACTGGGTATCGGGTTTGCTAAAACCGAACGAAACATCGGGGACTGGAAATCCAGGGAACTCGGTGAAATCGGCAGCAAAACAAACATGGACATTACCGAAGAAGCCAAAGAGGAAAAATGGCAAATGGTTAAACAGATGCTTGCCGACAAGCTTCCTATTGAACTCATCGTTAAATACTCCGGCTTATCCGAAGAAGAAATCAAAGAGGGGCGCTGAAAAAAAGGAAGATAAGAAGGTAAGGGAAGAAACGAGCCTTTTATTTTTGGAAAAGTATCAGGTCTTTACCTCTTTACTCTATTATCGTATAATATCCATTCAGCAAACAAAAGGTTTAAGGAGGTCAACATGAAAGTATTGGTAGTCGGCTCAGGCGGTAGGGAACACGCATTGGTATGGAAGCTATCCCAGTCCAGGCGGGTGGAAAAGATCTATGCCGCCCCGGGTAACGGCGGCATGAAAGACCTGGCGGAAACAGTCAATATTAAAGAGTCGAACACGGTCGAACTGGCGGTATTCGCCCAGAAAGAAAAAATCGACCTTACTGTCGTAGGACCCGAAATGTCCCTGGCCCTGGGCATTGTCGATGAATTCAGTAAGAAAAACTTGAAAATCTTCGGCCCCAACCAGAGGGCCTCCGTTATTGAAAGCTCGAAAGCCTTTGCCAAAGAATTTATGAAAAAGAACAACATCCCCACCGCCGGGTTCAATGTTTTCGACTCGGCCATCGGCGCCATCAATCATATAAAAACAGCCCCGTTCCCGTTGGTGATAAAAGCCGACGGTCTGGCCGGCGGAAAAGGCGTCTTTATTTGCCAGAACTTGCGGCAGGCCGAAGAAAGTATCCGCATTATCATGCTGGAGAATAAATTCGGCAAATCCGGGGAACAGGTGGTCATCGAAGAATTTCTCAAAGGCCAGGAAATGTCTTTTATGGCGATAGCCGACGGCAAACGCGTCATCCCCCTGGCGACCTCCATGGATTATAAAAGGGCGGAAGAGAACGACAGGGGCCCCAATACCGGCGGCATGGGCGCCATATCCCCCGCCCCGGACATCAGCCGGGACCTGTACAATACGATTATGAATACCATTATCCTGCCCACCATCGAAGGGCTAAAATTCGATGGTAAAGAGTTCCGGGGACTTTTGTACGCCGGCTTGATGATAACCCGCATCGGCCCCATGGTACTGGAGTATAACGTACGCTTCGGCGACCCTGAAACCCAGGCCGTACTAATGCGTATGAAAAGCGACCTGGTGGATTTGCTGGAAGGCTCGGCGGACGGTAACTTATTCGACATCCCCGTCGAATGGAGCGACGAAGTCAGCGGGTGCGTCGTGTTGACTTCCAGGGGCTACCCGGGTAAATTCGAAATCGGCAAAATGATCGAAGGCGTGAAACGGGCCAAAGCCATGGGCGTGGAGGTTTTTCATGCCGGCACCGTATTAAAGAGCGACGGCTATTATTCCACCGGGGGCCGCGTATTGAATGTCTGCGCCAGGGGAACCACATTGAAAGATACCATGAAAAGAATTTACGACGCCATCTCTTTTATTAGTTTCGATAATATGAATTTCAGGCAGGATATCGGGAGGAAAAAATCCAGTGAAGGAAAGTAATGACAATACTAAAAAAATAGGCATCATTTTAGGCAGCGATTCGGATTTTCCCCATATGGAAAAAGGGGTCATGCTGTTGAAAGAATTTGCTATCCCCTTTGAGATAGAAGTCAGCTCCGCCCACCGGACCCCGGAACGAACCCTCGAGGTAATCAAGAGTTTCGAGGGGCAGGGCGTCCGGGTCATCATTGCCGCTGCCGGAGGCGCGGCGCATTTACCCGGGGTCATTGCCGCCCATACCGCGCTGCCCGTGTTGGGTGTGCCGATCATGTCGGACCTTTCCGGCCTGGATTCGCTTTATTCCATCGTGCAAATGCCCGCGGGTATCCCGGTGGCCGCTTTCGGCATCGGCAGCGCCGGTGGAGTGAACGCGGCGCTCTTTGCCGTGGAAATCCTGGCCCTGGAAAACCCTGATCTGAAGAAAAAAATACAGGAATACCGGGAAAAACAAAAGAAAACTGTCCTGGAAAAAAGCGCCCGGTTAAAAGAAAAAATCAAAGCGCTGTAACCCCTAACCTTGCAGCGATAGTTATGTGTTATATCCCATGAAGTTTTACGTCGATTATTTCGGCTGCCGCACCAACCAGGCAGAGATGCAGGAATGGATCGTGGACCTGGAAACCTCCGGCTATCAACTTACCCATAATAGCACGGAAGCGGATTTCGGTATTTTAAATACCTGCAGCGTTACGGAACGGGCGGAAAAGGATATTTTCAAGTTTCTCAATAAAGTCTTTGTGAACTCCAATACGCCGTGGATTATCGTGGGCTGCACCGTGTCCAAAGAGAAAAAAAAGCTGCAAGAACGGTATAAAAATTATTTTTTCTTCGACAATACGGAAAAACTGCACCTGGTGGATTTTGTCAAAGAAAAATTCCCGGTGGCAGAGGATAATATTATTTATCATTCTTCGTATAGGTCCCGGATTTTCTTGAAAATACACGACGGTTGCAATTTCAGGTGTTCCTATTGCATCGTTCCTTTTTTGCGAGGGAAAGCCCGCAGCTTCCCGGCCGCTGAAATTATCCATAAAGCAAGATATTTCGGCGCCCTGGGCTATAAAGAAATCGTGCTCACGGGCGTGAACCTTTCCTCCTACGGTTATGATCTCTTTCCCAGGGAAAACCTGTTAAACCTGGTGAAACGGTTGTGTAAGATCAGGAGTATCGATTTCATTCGTTTGAGTACCCTGGACCCCAGGTACTTGCGTTACGATTTTGTCAAAGAGTTAAGTTACTTGAAAAAGATAGCCGGGAGTTTCCATTTTTCTTTCCAGAGCGGCAGCAACCAGGTTTTGCAGCGTATGAAACGCGGCAGTAAAGTTTTCGAATATCATAAGATATTGGACCTTTTCCGGGATTTTTTCCCTGGGGCCAACCTGGGTACGGATTTATTGATTGGTTTCCCTGGGGAAACCGAACGGGAGTTCCGGGAGACCCTGGAATTTTTCAGGGACAGCCGTCTCAATTATGCGCACATATTCCCTTTTTCGCCCAGGGAAGGAACCAGGGCGGCCCTTATGGAGCAGGCGCGGGTCAATATCGTGCAAAAACGGGTCAAAGAGCTTAGGGAGGTCAACCGGGGCAAGAAGATCGAGTACCGCGAACGGTTCCTGGATAAAACCCTGGAAGGGATATTGACTGAAGAGGACCCGAATTATTCGTTGGTGGTGACGACCAATTATCTATCCGTCCGGGTGCCGCCGGTCCTGGGGTACAAAAAGAAAAAAGTAAAAGTACGGATCGACCGGGTCGTCAATGAGAATATGTGTGAAGGAATCATCGTAAAAAAAAGTAAACAAAAATTTTAGGAGGTGTCGGAACCCTTTTTCAAAAGGGTTCCGACGCGGTACCTGCCGGAGGCATTAATGACCGTCGCCAGATTCGGACAGAATTTCCTGGTAAATAAGAATATAGCGGAGAAGATGGTGCGGCATTTTTTGTCGGCGGTGGAGAAAGGGGGCGAAGGCAGTATTCTCGAAGTGGGGCCGGGAAAAGGAGTATTGACGGATTTACTGGTGAAATACGGCCAGGGTCGCCCGATCAAAGCCGTGGAACTGGATTCGGAATTGTTCGCTAAACTGGGAGACCTGTACGGGCAACATGAAAATGTCCAAATCATCAACAAGAATATTTTGGAAGTGGACCTGGCCACGCTTTTCCCGGATGAGAAACGGATTTATTTAATCAGTAATGTTCCCTATTACATTTCCGGGGAATTCATCGATTGGGTGGTTTCCCGGTTCGAATATATCAAGAAAGGAATGCTGATGATGCAGAAAGAGTTCGTGGACCGGTTGGCGGCCAGGCCCGACACCAAAGATTACAGCGCGCAGTCCGTGGTATTCAATTACTTATTTCGCCTGGAAAAGGTGTTGGAAGTCAGTCCCGGTTCTTTTTCGCCGCGTCCCAAAGTCAGGTCCACGGTATTTTCATTCGGGGGCAGATGGGAGGGTATGCCCCTGGAGCGGCGGCGGGTGGATGTCCCGGGTTTTTATCGCTTTTTGCGGGAATGTTTTGAGCACCGGCGGAAAACCTTGATGAACAATCTTGAGAGGCAGTACAACACCGAAGAGTTATGGAAACTATTCGAGATTTATGGTATTAATCCGAAGATCAGGGCGGAGCAGTTAAAGGTGGAAGATTTTTTGAGTATTTACCGGGGATTGAACCCTGCTTGAAAAACCTGTTGACATTTTCCGAAATTTAGTTTAATATTATAATGCTGCATGGGAAAGAGGAATGAGTGAAGATGTACAAAAATAAGAACAAAAATGGGGTTTTTCCTTTGATGGGGGGCCTTATTGTCGCATTGCTGGCCATTCATTTTTCCAGGGAAGGATTATGGGCGCAGGGACCCGCTCAATATACCCAGGAATACCTGGTGGACCGCTGGGATACGGCCGACGGACTGCCGGGCAGCAGCGTCCTGGCCATTGCCCAAACACCGGACGGTTATTTGTGGATTAGCACCACCAAAGGTCTGACCCGGTTCGACGGACTGAAATTCACGGTCATTCGTTTCCTCGAAAATGGGGATGAATCCCCCCAAAAAACCTTGCCGGATGCACTGTTTGTGGATAGGGCAGGGATTCTCCGGATCGGGAGTTCCGCCGGCTTAACACAATACGACTATAAAACCCGCCGGTTTATGACATTAACGGCCAAAGACGGGATAACCGCCGACCGCATCCGGGTTATCGATGAAGATGTAAAAGGCAACCTCTGGATCAGTTTCGACGTCAGCTATTTGAACCGGTTTGCCAATGGCCGGTTTACCGTTTTCAATGCTTCCCACGGCCTGGGAGATAAAAAAATTAATGCCATGGTAGAGGATGCCGGGGGGAATTTGCTGTTCGGAACCCGTGAAAGCGGGATATATATTTTCCGCGGCGAAAGGTTTTCCAAATATGAAATAGAAGGTTTAGGCAAAGGTTATTTGATCATAACGATGTATGAAGACCGGGACAGGGATTTGTGGATCGGTACTAATAAAGGCCTGTTCCGGGTGACGGCGCAAGACAACAAAACCTATGTTTATACAACGCGGCATGGCTTGGCCGGCGACTATATTATAAGTATCCTGGAAGATGAAGACCGTAATCTCTGGATAGGAACAGCGAACGGCTTAAGCCGGTGGGCGAAAAAACAGGCCGGCCCTGCCGTTTTTTCCAGGGTAGACTCAATGAAAAACCATGTTATTACTTGCCTGTTCAAAGGCAGAGAAAACTCCTTATGGGTCGGCGCCTATGAAGCGGGGATATGGCAAATAAAAGCCGCCAGGTTCTCATCCTGTACTCTCCAGGGAAAAGGGCAAGAGGAAATTATCTTTTCGCTTTATGAAGACCGGTTGGGAAACACCTGGATCGGGACGCTGTCCGGCAGATTGTACTGCTGCAACAACTGCACGGTGATTAAAACCCTGGAGATACCGGGAATCTCAGGCATGGGTATCTCTGCCATCGCCGAAGACAGCTCGGGCAACCTGTGCCTGGGCAGCAACGGCAAAGGGGCCTTCGTGGGAAAAGCGGGACGGTTTACCAATTTCACGACGCGGGACGGCCTGGCGGATAATATGGTGATTTCAATATTTAAGGATAGTAAAGATAATCTCTGGTTCGCTACGGCCGGGGGTGTGAGCCGGTACAGCGGGAGTACGCGTACGCTGGAATCTTTTAAAACCGCCGCGGGGTTACCGAGAAAGGTTCATAATGTTTATGAAGATAACAATCATAATATCCTGCTGGCCACGGACACAGGGATCATGGTTATGGAAAACAAAAACAATGAGTTTATAAATAATAAAATGACGGGATCGTGCCGTGACATCCCGGTTACCTGTATTGTCGAAGACAGCAGTTGGGATTCGCCTTCTTCGGTCGGGGGCGAAGTGTACTGGATCGCCACCCACGGCTCGGGATTGAAACGGTTTAAAAACGGGACGCTAACTTCGTATACCACAAAGGAAGGAATGGCCAGTAATTTTATCTACCAGGTTTTTGAAGACGGTCTGGGGAATCTCTGGATGATGAGCGACAGCGGCGTTCTCAGGGCGTCGAAGAACGAATTGAACGACCTGGCCGACGGCCGGCTGCATTATATCAATTGCACGGCTTTTGGAATTTCCGACGGCATGAAGAGCATCGAATTCAACAATATGTTTTCCAGGCATTCGGCGCTTAAGACGCAAGCAGGGGAACTCCGGTTTATCACCCGAAAAGATATCGCCGTGGTAAACCCGGGGAAAATCGATATAAACAAGACCCCGCCGCCGGTGGTCATCGAGGTGGCGCTTTTGAACGACCGCGCTGTCCCGCTGGAATGTTACGGCCAGGACGGCCAAAAAAATGTTTTTAAAAAAATACAAGATGTAGTGTTCCTGTTTACTGCCCCGACTTTCTTATCCCCGGAAAAGGTAACGTTCAAATACAAACTGGAAGGGTCTGACAGGGACTGGGTTTTTTTAGGACCCGGGAAAAGACGCGCGGCGCATTATAAAAACCTGGCCCCGGGCGCATACTCATTCTCTGTTTCGGCCTGCAACAGCGACGGAGTATGGAATGAAACCGGGGTTTCTTTTGCTTTTACGTTGAAATCCCCTATTTATGAAACCCTGCTTTTTAAACTGGGGGTTCTAATCCTGTTGCTAAGCCTGGGATGGGCGGGATATTTTTTATATAAAAAACTGAAACCGCTGTTCGTAACCGTGGAAGATTCTAAGCGCCTCGCCATGAATCCGTTATTCGCGGGACAGTGTATCAAGAAGCTCTCTTACCTGATGGAAGTGGAAAAGCTCTACCGGGAAGAATCCATCTCTTTGCAGTCCCTGGCTGATAAATTAGCTATCACGCCCCATCAATTGTCCCAACTGCTTAATGAAAAATTGAACAGTACTTTCCCGGATTACATTAATAATTACCGGATCGAAGAGGCCAGGGAACTGCTGGTGGACCCGGCCTGGGCGGACCGGAAAGTGATTTCTATCGCTTTTGAAGTGGGTTATAATACGAAAGCCGCTTTTTACAATGTATTCAAGAAGTGTACGGGTATGGCGCCCATCGAGTACAGGAAAACTCGAAATCCGAAGCACGAAATTCGAAACAAATCCAAATGATAGAGCGGAGTCAAAATTTATAAATTTTGACTTTTCAAGAACGCCGATAATCAAGCAAAACGAAAAAAAAAGGGAAAGTATTATAACTTTTGACCAATTTTTTTTTAGATAGGTTATATTATCGGTGTGGGCAAACGAGGATATGAAACATTTAAAATAAAAAATGAAAAAACAATGGAGGAAAGAAGATGGAAAACAAAAAGTTTTTCGTAACAGTGTTGGCTGTGGTGTTTGGTTTGTCGCTGGCAGCCATGAATTTGAGTGCGGAGACATGGACCGCGATCCAGACGCAGCCGCCGCTTGATGAGCATCAATACGGCGTTACCTATGGCGATTCCCTGTGGGTCATCGTTGGCGATACGGTAGGCGACGGCGGGCTGGTGAAAACCAGTCCCGACGGAGTGACCTGGACTAAGCAGAATCCGGGTATACCCCAGTCGCTGAACTGTGTCACCTATGGTAACAGCCTGTTTGTAGCTGTGGGGCATTTCGGTACGATTATTACCAGTCCCGATGGCGTCACCTGGACCAGGAGATATCCCGACCCGGAAACAACCGAGAATTTTCAATGTGTCGGTTATGGGAATAGTATGTTTGTGGCCGTGGGCGACAATGGTATCCTTTATACCAGTTCGAATGGAGTAAGCTGGGCTGCGAAAGATTCCAAGGTGGACAAAAGGCTGAATGGCGTCTGTTACAGCGCTTTCCATGGCCTGTGGGTGGCCGTGGGATATGATGGGGCAATTGTGACCAGCAGTAACGAGAATAGTTGGAAAAATCACTCATTAAGCCTTCCATATTACCTTTTCCACGTCGTTTACGGCGCCGGTGATAACTTATTCGTGGCGCCTTCGAAAAATGGCATGGTTTTTATCAGTGATAACGGCACCTCCTGGAGCAAAAGAAACCCGGGAGTAACCATTGAACACCTCTATGCCGTAACATACGGTAATTCCCTGTTTATGGTAGTGGGAAATTTCGGCGCCATGATCTACAGTCTTGATGGCAGGACCTGGGCGCTGGAAGTTGATCCACCGTTGACAACCGAGCCCCTCTGGAGCGTCGGCTATGATGCCGGAGCGAATCGATTCGTGGCAGTGGGCCAGAATATTATCCTGTACAGTACCCCGGATGCGTGATAAGTAAGGAGTGTGGCCTCACGGTTTTAAATCTTACCCCGGTTGGGTTTGAAATTCAAATGCAGCAGTGGGGGGAGAAAAAAGGGGGCCGGTTCCCTGGGGGAAAAGGGGGGCCGGCCCTTTTTTTATACATTAATTTTCATTAACCATTAACCATTGACAATTGACAATTGACAATCGACAATTATCCAAACCCGGGAAAACCGGTCGTGGACGGGCTTCTTACCCTCTCACCTTCTCACCTTCTATCTTTTCTTCATCATTCCAAAATAGGCTCCCCGCGCCGCGGGGCCTGGTAGGTTGACGGTAAACAGTGAAACTTCTCCTTAAAACACTTGGTAAAATAATTGGCGCTGGAAAAACCTACCTCCAACGCCACCTCCAACACGGTTCCAAAATTACCCTTCAATAACTCCGCCGCCCGCTTCAATCGACACGTCCTGATAAACTCCGTGGGCGCTTCCCCGGTTAATGCCAATACCTTCCGGTAGACGGTCGAGCGATCCATGTATAACTTCCGGGCTAACCCCTCGACATTAAAATCCGGGTCGGCTATATTTTTGTTGATCACTTCTTTTAATTCTTTTAGAAACTCTTTATCCAACCGGGATACGGATATTTCCACCGGCCGCAGCGTCATCTCCCGGTCTATATTTAACTGCATCTGCCGCCGCAAATCGATCAGGTTCCTGATCCGCGCCGCTAATATTTTGACGCTGAAAGGCTTGGTTATATAATCATCGGCCCCAATCTCCAACCCTTGCACAATACACTCCTCCGATGCTTTCGCCGTCAATAAGATAATGGGGATATGACTGGTCTTGATGTCCTTTTTTAATCTTTGACATAACTCATAGCCGTCACACCCGGGCATCATGATATCGCTGATGATCAAATCGGGAATGATTTCCAGGGCTTTGGCAATCCCCGCCGGCCCATCCGCTGCTTCGATGACGGCGTAATTGGGCTCCAACTCCCCCCGGATATACCCGCGAACATCCGCACTGTCTTCCACCACCAGGATTATATCCCGGTCCGGCGACAGCGCATCGCTTTCCACCGCGGCGATTTCAACGCCGAACTCTTCGACGGTTTCATCCACCACCGGGACCCGCTTACCACCGCAAGGAACGGCAAGGCCCCCGGCTTCGACTATTTCATCGGCCCGCAAATGGCCATCCCCCAGCGGCAAAGAAATTATAAACTCCGTACCTTTGCCTTCATGACTGTATACATCGATTTTGCCATAATGCAACTGCACCAGCTCTTTAACCAATGCCAACCCGATGCCGGTTCCCTTCTTATGGTTCTCATAGGCGCTTTCGGATTGATAAAAGCGGTCGAAGATATGAACCAATTGCTCCCGGGGTATACCGGGGCCGGTATCGCTTACGGATATTTCGATATAATCTTGCCCCTGGCAGCCAGGGGGGCTCTTTTCGAGAAAACCGCCCCCCCCAGCCCCCCCCTGCAAAAGCTTTTGTTTTACAGTTACTGTAATTTTTCCGCCGGCCGGGGTGAATTTGAAAGCGTTTATCAACAGGTTGGCCACCACTTCCTCTAATTTCCCGGCGTCCACGTATAAAGTGATATCGTCCTCCTCGGCGTGAAAACCCAGGTCTATTTCCCGCGTATCGGCCAACGGCTCGAAGTTCGCGGTGATTCCTTTTAAAAGGGGAATTATATTTCGTTGAGCCGCCTGGAGTTTCATTTTGCCGCTCTCCAATTTGGAAAGCTCCAACAATTGATTGATTAATCCCAATAAACGCTGTGAATTGCGCAGCATCAGGTTCAGGTTCTTTTTTTCTTTTGGTTCGCGGCTGGCGGAGAGCATTTGCTCCAGCGGCCCCATGATTAAAGTTAAAGGCGTGCGGAACTCATGGGATATATTGGTAAAAAATCGGGTTTTCACCCGGTCCATCTCTTTGAGCTTTTCCGATTGGTCCTTTAACTGTACGGTCTGGGCTTCCAATTGCAGGTTTTTCGTTTCGATGAGGTCCCTGGAATTTTCGAGGTTCTGCCGTGCCTTTTCCAGTTCAAGGTTCCTCTGCTGCAAATCATGGGTGCGCAGCGCCACCAGGCGGCTCAACTCTTCCTGCCGGGCCTTGAGGTTTCTGACTTTTAAACGATAGGAAAAATATATTGCCAGGAGAATAAGGAGTCCCGTCGCCAGGCGAAACCAGGTGGTTTGATGAAAAGAGGGCTTTATATTAAAAGAGATAGCCGCACCTTCCTTGCTCTCTACACCGTCGGAATTGGCGGCGATGACCTTAAAGGTATAGTCGCCCGGCGACAGACTGGTATAAGTGGTATTGCGAATATGCCCCATGTCGATCCAATCGCGGTCATACCCCTCTAATTGTATCTTAAACGTGATCTCCTGGGGATCGATGAAACTGGCCGCTGTATAGTGAAATTCCAATCTTCCTATTCCCGGCCCCAGGACCAACTTTTCTTTCCCCTTTGCCGCGCCGTACAGATCCATCGATTTATCATCCGCTGAGAACTTTTCGATAATGACCGGAGGAGCGAGGGGATTGGTTTTCGTATGATTGAGATCGACGGTGGTTATCCCGGCGGTGGTGCAGAACCACAACCTATTGTCCCGCGTTTTAATGGCAGTTCCTTTACACCAGCGGGATTTCATACCGTTTTTCTCATTGTACCAGGTGGGCTGTAACCTGGAGATTTTCCCGGCGGCCAGGTCCTCTAATTCTTGTCTTTTTACCCGGGATATGCCATTTCGCCCCCCCAGCCATAGATTTCCATTGTTATCCTCGACTAGAGAATAAATATAATTTCCGTTGAGGCCGTCCCGGTTGGTATAAATATAAGGTTTTTCGTTTTCCTTGATGCGGATAAGACCGGAGTCTGTTCCAAACCATAATACGCCTTTAGGGTCTTCATGAGCGCAGCAGAAAGTTTTTTCTCCCATGCCGGCGTCCAGGGAATACGCGGAGATTATCTCCTTTTCCAGGTAATAGAGGCCCGTAAAAGCGCCGATCCACAGCTTTCCCTTGCTGTCCTCATAAATAAATTCGATGATGTTATCGCCGGGTCCCTGGGCCGTGGTGAAAGCTGTAAAGGTCCCGTCAGTGGAGTTGTACCGGTTCAGGCCTTTTTCGGTTCCGATCCAGGTATTGCCCTGTCTATCTCCCTGGATACAATTGATATTGTTACTGGATAAACCGTCCTTTTTAGTAAAAGCAATGAGTTTCCCGTCCCGGAAGCGGTTCAAGCCGCCCCAGGTCCCAATCCAGAGGTCCCCGGCCGGGTCTTCGAAAACAGAGGTTACAGAATCGCCTAAAAGTCCTTGCTTTTTTGTGAATACCGCGTTGACTTTCCCGTTCTTTAAGCGATTCAAGCCCCCTTTGGCGGCGATCCACATATCGCCGGCCCGGTCTTCATAGACGCATTGAATATCATCGTGAACCAGGCCTTCCCGGCTGGTAAAAGTGGTGAATTTACTATCCCGGAAATGATATAGGCCGCCGTCCAGGGTCCCCACCCAGAGACTGCCTTCCCGGTCTTCGTAAATCGCATAGACGAAACCGGAAGCCAGTATATCGACGCCGGGTTTTAGACTGGACACGCCCTCTTTATTTAACCGGGCCAGGCCCCCGCCGTCCGTTCCGATCCAGAGGTTCTTATCTTTGTCTTCATAAAGGCAAATAATCATGGGGTGGGGGATGCCCTCAACTTCTCCATATACCTCGCGCCTGCCATTTTTCTCCCGGTGGAGATATTGCCCGGTTCCAATCCAGAGTTCACCCAGGCTTGCGTTATAAAGGCATGACGCATAATAAGAGATATCTGTTTGCTTGGCCCCGGCTAGAAAAATCCCCGGTTCGGACATTTTTACGATCCCGGCTTCGGTGGCGATCCATAGGTTCCCTATGCTGTCTTTATAAATCGCTCTTACTTTATTGTCGGGTAAACCGTTGGCGGTTGTATAAGCGTCGAATTTTCCATTGTTCATACAGGCGAGCCCCTCGGAAAAGCTTCCGATCCAGAGGTTTCCTTTGCGGTCTTCTGAGATGGCGCTTATCTTAGAAAGACATTTATGATCCGCGGCCGAGTAGGTGGTAAATTCGCCTTCTTTGTAAGCGATGAGGCCTTCGAAAGAGGCGCCGATCCATAAGGTCCCATTTCCATCGACGTAGAGTGCACGTACTTCACTGATTTTTACCTGTTGGAATTTATCCCGGGAGTACCATAGAAAAGCGATGCCGTCGAAACGCACCAGGCCGTCCTGGGTTCCGAGCCAGATATAGCCGTCCGGGGTTTGTTGGACAGCGTAAACTGTATTCCCGGGCAGACCGGCTTCCATGTCCCATTTTTGCGCGCTGTATTGGGTGATTTGTTTAGCGGGGTCCAGCGCCATTAAACTCGCTGTTGCCCATAAAAAGAAAAAGATTAAACGTATAATGGAACCGTTTTTCATTGTCGTAATGTTAACTTATTTGTTTTAATAAATCAAGACGTTATTACTTTTGCCTCCGGCAACCAAAAACCTTTTTGAAAAAAGGTTTCTGGACTTCCAAAAACTTTTGATAGTTAGAAGTTTTGGGAGGGTCCAGGGAACACGTTTTCAAAAGGGTTCCCTGGTGGCTTTAGTTTGAATTCTCATCAACGCGCAGTGCAGGCAGGAAATCTTGCCCAGGGTCCCGGTGGAATATGCCGCATATACCGGGCATACCATACATCCCGGTAACTCCTTACATAAAAAACAAAATTCCCCTTCCACCTGGAACAAATCCTGCTGCAACTGACAATAATTAACCAATTTCTCCACATACCGGCGCCCATAATTCTCAATAAAATCCCCTAAATCCCCGAAACAATAATCCCAATACTGGGGATCGTCTTGCCTGGTTTTAAAATAATCATGAAAAAGAAAACAACCCCAGACTTTCCCGTCCGGGGCCAGGGATATTTGCTCATTCCCGGCGCTGCAGCGGAACACTCCCCGATTGGCGTCAATCGCCTGGGCCTGGAAATTCTTTACCGGCATTTTCCCATTCTCTTTAGAAAAGATTGCCAGGAAATCCGTCAGCCGCTGTAATTCTTTTTTTAAGGTATCCATGGCTTGTGGGTTCCAGTATTCCAGGGCGGAGAGGTTAAAGGTAATCTCCGGCCCGCCTTGTTCGATTATAAAGCGTAGGGAATCCGAGAGCAGGGGAACCGTTAGCGGTGAAAACACGCTGTTGATTTCAAAGTTTATACCCGGGTGTTCCCGGATGCGTTTCATGGCCCGGAGCGTTTTTTCAAGGCTGCCTTTTTCCCTGCCCAGTTCCTGGGCCAGGCCGTCGAAGCTCAGGGTCAGGCTGAACCGGTTGCGATTGAAGAATTCCAACATTTTCTCAGTTAAGAGGCTGCCGTTGGTGGTCAGGGAGAATTCAATGTCTTTATGACCTGTTTGGTTCTTTCCCAATAATAGTAAGACGGCGTGTTGGATTTGTTCGAAAGCCAGGAGCGGCTCGCCCCCGTAAAAGCCCACATGGATTTTTTTATCTCTTTTTAGAAAGGGATAGAAAAAATCCACGGCGGTTTCGATGAGGTTGAGGGGGAGGGTTTGTTTGTCTTTGGTTTGAGGGCAGTAGGTGCAATTAAAGTTACACTTTTCGGTAACGACAAAGGTTAAGTTGGAAATTAACATATTATGCTCCTTAAGTTTGTAATGAAAAAAATCCGAAATTCGAAACCCGAAGGGCAAATTACAAATTACAAACCACAAATTACAAACAAATCTCAAAAAGACAATGAACAAAAAAACAAACTAAAAAATACAAAACATTCGTGGTAATTCGTGTAATTCGTGGGCTAGTTTTTGTTTTGAATTTTGAGCTTTTGAATTTTGAATTTGTTTCGGATTTCGAATTTCGTGCTTCGGATTTCATGCTTTCCTTCCGGGCTAAGGCGCCGGGTCACCAAGGATTTTTTGTAATAAAACCCTTGGTGCCCCTTTGTGTCTTTGTGCGCCGTCTCTTGGTGGCTATCGATCAGCTAGCTTTAGCCGTGGGTCTGCCGTTACAATTTATCGGGTCTTCATACAGCAGGGAATTGCCGACGCCTGAACCCGCCGTAATGGTTTGCAGTTTGTTCAGCGCCAGGATGGCCATTTCCTTGCGGCTGTCCTGCGAAGTTCCCTCGACGTATTCCCTTAACAGGGAAAAGCATTTGTTTACGGTTTCATTTTTTAAGTGACTCATTGTTTTCCTCCTTTCCTATATTCTTTAAAAAAGGCTTTTCCTAGGTAAAACCTTTGAAACCTACGTTCCACTTACCATATTAACACCCCCTTGCGCAAGGTTGTTATACGCCCATATTATGATATAAAAAAAAATTCCAGGCTATCACTGTGGTTCCAAAAATTAAAAGCAGTGATTCAATAAAATCCATACTAGCACTGGTGTTTCAAAAAATCCAAATGGTGTTTCACGCTTCAACTTTCAGCGGATTCTTTTGGCTGGTTTAGCAGGTTTCGTTAACAATGGTTGGTGGAAATATTAAGGGGAGGTGTGAGTTAGTGGTGGGTTAGGGTTTAACGGTGCCTAAAGGCCGATGGGTATGAAAATAACTGTAATAAAAAAGGGCGCGGTTCCCGCGCCCTGGAGGATGTTTCTTGATCTGGTGTTGCGTGTTATCGTTCTTTTGTTTAGCCCTCTACTTCAATAGTAATTTGTTTACTATTGGTCAATAAGGTATTTTTATCCACAACGGCCACGGTGATAATGTTTTTGGATTTCCTGAGGCCGATAAAGGTCAATTTTTTATCTTGCTTTTTGATGAGTTGAATACCGTCACCTTCTTCAAAAACAAAATCCATAAATACATCTCCTGAGGATTTCGTTTCTAGGGTTGCGTTTTCCATGACTTCTATTTTTATTGGTTCTTTGTTATCGGGTAATAATGGCAAGGCTCTTTCTATTTTTGTATCTGTTTCTATTTTTTTACTTCTTTCGATGAAGTTACTTGCCAATTGTATACACAGTTTCTCAAGCTCGGAAGAAGGAATATTCTGGCCAATAACATGAAAGGTAACGTTCTTATCTGTCCATAGGTATTGGCAATGGTTTTCTCTTTCGCATACGGCTGAATATTTTCCCAGGTCAGATGGTCCTTTTTTATAGGGAAGTTTTGTGAGAGATGAACCGGAACCTAAGGCCAGGAAGCGAAATTTAGCTGCACGGGAGGCTCTGGAAGGACTCGTATCGCTGCAAACATAAGCATCGATTTGTATACTTGCACCGTATTTCCCCAGTTTCCATGTTTTCAAAACTTCGTTGGTTCCGGGTATGATACCTTCAAAGACAATACTCCATCCACTAAAGCCGGCCGCACGAAGTATACTGGAAACGAATTCGGGATTGAAGGTATTGACTACAAATTTAGCCATACTATTGATGTATTTTTGATTTGAATAACCGATCTCCTTTTTAAAAGCCTTTATATGGGGAAGTTTAGGCTCTCCCTTGATATCGGGAATAAAATCTATTTCCTTAATCCCGTCATAAATTTTGACCGCTGATGGAATGGGGCACTTGTTCTTTGGGCATTCATCATCGAGGGTATTGGCTAAGTAGTCGCGTATATTTTCATTACCACAGTGGGGACCGATGCAGGCATCCAGAACCCTACAATCTATACAATAGTTGTCTTTGTTACACTCTTTCCCACCCTGCGTTGCAATACCAGGTAAACAACAAAAGGCGTGACTATCGAACTTTTCTCGAATATCACAGTTCTCGTCAACTACCAGGTCATAGCCCGGGTTATAAATATCATAACCCGGACTATTACATAATCCCCGGCCGATCAGTTTGGTTAATCTTATATAGCCAAAGGGGTACATATAACAAAATTTCACATCTTCAATCCCCACCGCTTTCAGATGCAATTGGATTACCCCAGCCATATCATAGCAATTGCATAAGGCGTTGGAATCCTTAATGCTATTTAAATATTTCCCTAATTTAAAAGTAATATGATCGGGGTCTTTACATATAATTAGATGATAGCTTCCGGAATCGCAATCGTACCTCGGTGTATTTCGGAAGAAGCAGACGTTGGCAATTGCTGTTATTACCGGGTCTGTCAGTGGAGACCCGACTTTTTTTGTACCCGCACCCCAAACTGTCGCGGGGGTGTTTGCATAACCTGTAATTCGCAGTGCATATGCTGCGTGGCGAAGTATCTCCACCGGAATTCCCTGCCTGAAAAGCCTGCAATTAAATCCATGAAGCCAAAATAATTCAACATAGGTTTGCTCCTCTAAATCATATGTAGTCTCAACCGAATTTGCTTCTCTTCGGATTATCTGCCATTTAATAGTACCTTCAAACCTGCGGAAATACGATTGATCGATTTGGTCGTAGGCTTTAAATTTGATTTTTTTCCCTTTTTTATGCATGGATGTAATTTTAGTTTTCCCTTCGAAGAGGAGAAAATTTTGATCGCCCGTACTAAAACCCTTTAATGTATAGATGCCAGGCTTCACATCGGGAATATCGATCGTCACTTCCAATCGCGCAGGCTTCTTATTATTTTTATTTAATAAATAGGCGGTTGGCAAGGTCGCTCCTCTTACTTCACTGCCAGTTTGACCTGGGGGAGGAGGCCACAGGGGATGCCTCCGACAAATCGGTAAACACTCTTTTGAAAGTGGGATATTTCCTATAGCTTTAATTTCTATAATTGAAGTCATTGTATTTCCTCCACCACTGCAGTTTCCTCCAACACTGCAGTAAATTATATAGACAACGAACCCAAAACTTTTGTTTATCGGTTACTGTAACTGGAGTTTGCCCGGGGGGCGGGTCTGCCAGGAACTCTATGGGACCGATATAGTAGATCGTTACTATCCAGTAATTATTTGAACATTCGAATATCGGATAACAATTTATAGGTTTATCGAATAAAATCTTTCGGGGATCAGCATTTCCTCCATCAGCTTCAACTTTTAATTGAATCATATTAGGTGCTTTTTTTATTTCTACATATTTAGAGTCTCCGTAGCCTATAAGTTTTATAGGAAAGGGAGGAGAAGCCTCAGGTATAGGGGAACTTGGGTTGAAAAGCTCAAAGTTAATCGATTCAGCTTTTTTTAAATCGTGTTCTAACTTAAGTAAAAAACTATGATTATTGCTCGGCATTTTTAAATCTTCCTTTTATTTATTTTTTTATCATCGCTGTCCACCACCGGGCGCAAACAATCCTTTAATATTATACATAGCTACAAAAAAAACCAACACTTTGTTTCATTCACCTACAGCACCCTGCAAACCCGAAAACAGCACTATTGTTTATCCGTTACTGTAACTGGAGTTTGCGCTTGGGGCGGGTTTGCAGGACGCGAAGTAATATCATGTTCGATTTTTACTTCAAAATAGTTACCATTCTGATTACCGCTAGGCTTACAATAGATAGGCGTATGTTTATTGAATTTGATTTTTTCTGTCACTATCCCGCCATCAATATCAACCGTTAAATCAATGGTATCAGGGGCATCTTTGATTTCTATTTCTTGAATTTGCCCCCAGTTTTGAAGTTTTAAAGGTAGGGTATGAGAATATGTAGCATTCGTGATTTTATTAAATGTAACCCCCTTCCATGTTTGAGAATCAAAGGAATCTCCTATGTTGTTTTCTAACTCAAGTTTGTAACTATAATTATTAGGCATTTTTTAATCCTCCTTTTTTTATATTTTTATCGTCGCTATACATCCCACGTCAAGCGTCAGACGTAAAATGCAAACGCTCTGCCAATATTATGCACACAAACCAACAAAAGTCAAGCCCCGGTATTTCAAAATCCGAAACTATGTTTCATTCTTTTCGAGAGGCCTGGAAATCCGAAGGCAATTGTTGAAACTTTTCCTTGAAACACTTACTAAAATAAGTCGTACTGGAAAAACCAACCTCCAGTGCAACTTCCGTTACATTTCCGAACCTGGCCTTCAACAACTGGGCTCCCCGTTTCAGACGAATTGCTTTAATAAATTCCCGCGGGGTCTGACCGGTTAATGCAAGTATCTTCCGGTACAACGTGGTTCGGCTCATATAAAGCTTTTTACCCAGTTGGTCTACATTAAAAAATTCGTCCGCTAAATTGGCTTCAATCACCCCTTGCACTTCTTTAAGGAATTTCTGATCCATAGACGAAACCTGCACATCGGATGGTTGAAAGCTCATTTCTCGCTGCATTTTTTGCTGCCATTGACGTCGCAAGTCAATGAGATTTTTTACCCGCGCCGCCAGTATTTTTGTACTGAAAGGCTTTGTAATATAGTCATCTACTCCAGTCTCCAATCCCTGGATAATATTTTCTTCAGAAGCTTTGGCCGTTAATAATATAATGGGGATATGACTGGTTTTGATATCTGTTTTTAAATCACGACATAACCCATACCCATCGATACCGGGCATCATGATATCGCTGACCACCAGGTCAGGGATTATCTTTTTTGCCATCCGGGCACCTTCATCCCCGTCCGCGGCTTCTTTGACTTCGTAGAGGGATGCCAGAGCACTCCGGATCAATTGGCGGGTTTCGGCATTATCGTCAACTACCAGGATGATTTCCCTTGCCCCTGAGCCCAGCTCCCCAGTGATCCCGTTTCCTTCCTCATGGTTTGACGGGAAGTCTTCACGGTCATTGCTATTTTCAGAGACGGTATAAAGAGAAGCTACCTTCTCAGATTTATTTGAACTGATAATTTCTTCGGAAATAGTGATAATTTCATCCGGCTGTAGGTGGGCCTTTCCCATCGGCAGTCGGACGACAAATCCTGTCCCACGCTCCTGGCCTTCGCGACTTTGAGCTTCAATCGTGCCGTGGTGGAGGAGAACCATTTCCCTTGATAATGCCAGGCCGATCCCTGTACCTTGCATATCCCGTCCCCCTGGTCCCCCAAAGGGGAGATTGCCCCGGTTACCGGTTGTTGGTTCCTCTACCTGGTAAAAACGATCGAAGACATGTTCCAACTGGTCGGCCGGGATACCGATGCCGGTATCCAATACCGATATCTCCACGTATCCCTCTTTGCTTTTCACCACATTAACGGTTATACTCCCACTCGTAGGAGTAAATTTAATTGCATTTATCAACAAATTACACATCACTGTCTCTATTTTCCCGGTATCGATGTATAAAGCGATATGTTCTTCCACGGATTGGAATGATATATCCAATTGCTTCTGATGGGCCATTGACTCAAAGGTCGATGTAATACCTTTTAAAAATGGTACAATATCAAGACGGCAAGTTAGCAATTTCATCTTGCCGGCGTCGAACTTTGAGAGGTCCAACAGTTGGTTGATCAAATAAAGTAAGCGTCTGGAATTGTGCAGCATCATCCGCAGTTTCTTTTCTTCTTCTTCGCTGCGGCTGCCGGAAAGCATTTGCTCCAATGGGCCTATGATCAACGTTAGCGGAGTACGGAACTCATGGGAGATATTGGCAAAAAAACGGGACTTGACCCGATCCATCTCCTTCAATTTTCCTGACTGCTCCAGCAATTGGATTGTCTGTTCTTCCAACTGCCGGTTTTTCAAATCGATTTCTATGGTTCTTTTTTTAACTATTTGCTCCAGGTGTTTTTTTTCCCGTTCCAGTTTACCGGACCGCCATTTAACCGTAAAGAATACCAAAAGTATGGCAGCCAATGCATAACCAGCAAAAACCCACCAGGTTTTATACCATGGAGGCAATACTTCAAACCCGAAAATATCTTCACGGCTCAAATGGCTATATACATTTTTGGCTTGAACCCTGAAGGTATACGTCCCAAAATTAAGGTTGGTATAGACCTTTTTAGCTTCCGATGCCCAGGGAGACCAATCTTCATCATAGCCTTCCAGGATACAGCGATATTCATTGGAGTCTTCATCCTCAAAAGAGGGGGCAGCAAATTTGAAAGTAAAGTTCCTTTCCAGGTAGGGGAATAGCGGTAGTCCCTCCTGCTGGTTCTGTCGATCATTGAGTCTCTTATATTCGCCCTTTTCTTCATCATATAACCGGGGAGCTCCATTGACGATTACTTCCCGGATGACAGCGGAAAAATCCCGGTTATAATTCCTGTTAACCCGGGTATCGTAACAGGTAAGACTGTCCTGCCCTCCAAACCAAACCAGGTTTCCATCCGGGTCCGGGTAAATTACATTTACCTGGGCGATAGGAATCCTGAGTAACGGCTGCCTATCTATAGTAAAAGTTCCATCCGACTGAGGTTTGGCCTGGAAATTGCGGAACTCCGAATGGAACCAAATATTTTTCTTCGCATCTTGCGAAAGAGTGAACACTGCTTTAGTGCCAGCGATGAACTCTTTTCCCAGGGTGTCGTCAGGGATAAAACCGTTATCCCCATCATTAAAACGGTATATTTTTTTATCAGCGGCAAAAATCGTATGACCTGCCGCAGAAAAGACTCGTACTTCCCCCCCAGGCAGGCCGTGGGAATTGTTATATCGAGTGATAACCGGGTTCAGGATTTCCCCCGCGCCAGGAAAATCCAGCTTTACCACACCCTCTGTTTCTGTACCGAGCCATAAGTGTCCATTGCTTTCCGCTATTGTTCGTATGATTTCAGTGATTTTTTTGAACTGCAACTCCACATCCCAGCCTCTGTTATCAAGGCGTAACGAAAACAAACCCAGCCGTGTCCCCACCAGGACCCGGTCAGGGGTGGACGCTGCAGGATGAAAAACAAACGAATTACATTGGATAAGGTTTTCTTTGACCTGGAGATTTTCATTTACCAGGAATACTCCGTCGCTAGTGGCTGCAAGGAGGCCCTCTCCCACGGGGAGTAAGTCCCAGCAATTTCCACTAATTCCCAGGACTGGTTGAAATTGAGAACCAATCCCTGGATTATTGGAATTCCCGGTTGATGGCAGGATATATAAGCCGCTGGAGGTTCCGACCAATAGGTCATTATTGGGACCGTATCTAGTGATCGAATAGATGCTGCCGGGGAGGTTTGACATATCCTCGTTGTAAAAAGAGAGGGCGGAGGCATACTCGATTTTGGATAATCCTTTATCCAGTGCTAACCATAGGTTGCCCTGGGTATCTTCATAAACGTAGTTTACCACATCATTTTGCAGCCCGACTGCTTTGGAAAAGATTTGGAGCAATTTTCCCCGGGCGTCTATAATGACCAGGCCCCCCTTAAGCGTCGCTAAGGCATATTTTACCGGGGTGGTAGATAATTCCAGACGGATGCCATGATAAAGACCATTCCTTTCCAGGTAAGCATCCGCTTCCGTAGGGAAACGAGCGGCTTTCACGCCATCATAGAGGAAAAATCCCCTGGATGCGGTGCCGATTAAAATTTTTTGTGTACCCGGGTCGAAGGGAACGATTATGCGGATTTTGTCCTGGACAAAGATTTCGTCGCCGGAGATAAATTTCAATTTGTCATCGATCATTTGCATCAAACCGACGTTACGTTGGTGAACATACAATTTCTCGCCGCAGGTAAAGGAAACGTCAAATTGCTCAGTGGGTTCCCAGGTAGCCACTTTTTTTGTTTTTGAGTTCCAGCGAAAGAGGAATTTCTTGGTCCTGAAATATACTCCTTCCCTGGTGGTATTAATTTGGTACACATGTAAGAAGTTCTTTTGATTTTCTGACAGGTATTCAAGGAGCGATACATATTGGTGGGAGTTGTCGGGGCCCGGGGCCAGGTAGCCCAATTGGTTTTCCCCCCCAACATAGATTGTACCGTCATCATCCACGGCGAGGGAACGTACCTTCCAGCCAGGGATATTAATAATCCGGGAGGTCACACCGTCGAATTCCAATACGCAACCATTGTTTGCCACATAAATGATTCCCCGTTTGTCCTGGGTTACAGACCAATTTAGGGGATGAATCCCGGTTTTGTAGTTTTTGATATATTTTAAGCTGCTGCTCAAGCAATAGAGATTTGAAAAATTGGCTAGAGACCAAAACAGTATTCCATGGATAAAAAACGTTAAAACGAGTTGTGAAGTTTGTCTTTGATTTTTTTTATATGAGTTTGTTAAAGAATTAGCCATGCCCATTGCATCCTCTTTTTTAGAATTTATATTTAACATAACTAAAAAAAAGTTTCAAGTAGGCGGGACTCAAACAACAATTCTCGTTTTGACTAAAAAAAGAAATTTTAATTGGGCAGACACGTAGGGCTGCCCCTACAAAACAAAAAATCCCTGGCCATTTGGGCATTTTGGTCGTTTTATTTAGGGGCGAACCCATGGGAAAAGATTCTCCTGTCCCCGTTTTTTTCATAATAAGCTGTCACTGTTTTCCTCCTCATTTAAAATAACGTTTTGCCACAAGTTTTCCCGGGGAAACTTTAAAAACCCTTTTACGCTGAATTCACACAAATTCAACCACTCGACCGCCTGCCGCCTTCACGCCAACCTGACGATCTACCCCAATTATAGTATAAAAAAAATTTTTAAGCTAGCAAATTTGATGCAAAATGTATAGCAAAATCGTTGCAGCCAGGGGAGAAGGTGAGAAGGTGAGAGGGTAAGAGGGTAAGAAGGTAAGAAAAAACAGGGAAAGCACGGAATCCGAAGCACGAAATCCGAAACAAAAAACAAAATCTGCCCACGAATTACTCGAATTTTCACGAATGACCAATAACCACTAACCACTGACCAATGACCAACCTGTCCACGTAACGGCGATTACACCGATTCACACTGATTGTTTTTTCCGCTCTTCCGCTCTTCCCAGTTTTTTCTTCTCTTCTTTTTTTCTCACCTTCTTACCTTCTTACCCTCTTACCTTCACTCATCCCGGTTATTCCCAGTTAACCATTAACCATTAACAATTGACCATTAACAATTATCCGGGTTTCCCAGTTTTTTCTTACCTTCTTACCCTCTTACCTTCTATATCTTCCGCTCTTCCTGCGGGGACTTGGGAAAGTTTTCCGGGGCGTCCGGAAAGTTTTCCGGGGTGTTGGAAAAGTTTTGCGCGGTGTCCGGAAAGTTTTCCGTGGTGTTGGAAAAGTTTTCCGCGGTGTCCGGAAAGTTTTCCGGGGTGTCCGGAAAGTTTTCCGGGGTGTTGGAAAAGTTTTCCGGGGTGTCCGGAAAGTTTTCCGCGGTGTTGGGAAAGTTTTCCGGGGTGTTGGAAAAGTTTTCCGCGGTGTTCGGAAAGTTTTCCGGGGTGTTGGAAAAGTTTTGCGCGGCGTTCGGAAATCTTTCGGGGGGTTCCGGCAATCGTTCGGGGGGTCGCGGCAACTTGTCGGGGGGTTGCCGAAACCTGTCGGGGGGTCGCCGTAACGTGTCGGGGGAGCCCGGAAATCTGTCGGGGGGTCGCGGCAACTTGTCGGGGGGTTGCGGCAATCTTTCGGGGGGTTCCGGCAACCTGTCGGGGGGTCGCCGTAACGTGTCGGGGGGTCCCGGAAAGCTGTCGGGGGGTTCCGGAATCTTGTCGGGGGGTCGCCGAAACCTGTCGGGGGGTCCCGGAAATCTGTCGGGGGGTTCCGGCAACCTGTCGGGGGGTCGCCGTAACCTGTCGGGGGGTCGCGGCAACTTGTCGGGGGGTCCCGGCAATCTTTCGGGGGGTCGCGGCAAACGTTCGGGGGGTTGCAGAAACCTTTCGGGGCCTTCCGGAATTCTTTCGGCATGGCTGGGAAATTAAATGAAAAGTAAATGATTTTCCAACAGGCTTTAAATGGCAATCGAATTATGCTAAAATAAAACTGTGTGAAACCCAAGGAAGAAAAAATGAATTTCTGGACAGCAATCTTAAGAAAAAGTGACGATTACTGGGTCGCCCTATGCCTGGAAAATGGAATCGTAGGCCAGGGCTTGACCGATGATGAAGCCATGCAAAACCTGAAAGATGCCGTGGACTCTGTTGAGGAATGCCGCTGCTTTGATGAAAATATTTATAACAGCCCCATATCGATAAACGACCTTCATGAATTCCTGTCAGTAGAAGGCCCAGAACCTCTATCGATGCATTATGAATTAAGAGCTATCGAAGCCTGTGCCTAAAAATATCCCATCCTTAAAATCAAGGGAATTAATTAAGATTCTTCGTAAAGGAGGCTGTGAATTTTACCGACAAGGAAATCGAAACACTCTTAAAATAATTTATCATAGACCGCCCTTTGCTGCCATCAAATAAATCAAAATTCAAAAAAAAGCAGACCCGCGAAACACGCGAAAAACACGAAAAAAACACTCGTCCACAGATTACACTGATTCACACGGATTATTGCCCACGGAACACACAGAAAACACAGAAATAAAAAACTTCAGTCCACAGATTTCACTGATTGACACTGATTGTTTTTTCAGCTCTTCCGCTCTTCCTCACTTCCGCTCTTCCAGTTTTTCTTCATCATTCATCATTCATAGTTCATCATTCCATATAAAGCTGGCCCACGGAATACACGAAGAGGCGAAAACACGAAAAAAGGAACAGGCGCGGATAAATCTTAAAAAAATATCCACAACTTGAAATAAACGAAGGTTTATATTATTATTTACGCTGCTGAAAAAAACAGCGAAGAATAGTGAAAGTAAATGGCGATAGTATCGTGAGAAATAAGGAGGTAACTTATGATCCAAACGATTGAAGCTTTAGTCGATGAGCGAGGCGAAATACACTTGCTAGAACCCATCCACTTACCGGCTGGTAGACGAGCATTGGTTACAATCTTAGAAGAAAAACCGGCTATAACCATCCCGGAAACTGCTCTACTAAGCGAAACTTCCCTGGCAGAAGACTGGAATAGACCGGAAGAGGATGCGGCATGGTCATGCTTTCAGTAGGTGCAGTAATACTGGTTCCCTTTCCCTTCTCCGACCTGTCTCAAGCAAAGCTGCGCCCCGCTGTCGTCCTTGCTGAGGCCGGGAAAAATGATTGGATTTTATGCCAAATTACCAGTAATCCATACGGCGACGCAAAAGCAATTACTCTATTAAACAGCAGTTTTCAAAACGGTTCGCGGTCCTTCGTGCCTTTGTGGCAATTTTCATGGCAGTTCGTCATGAGGGCTTTGCCCTCGCCCGGAGACAATGAAAATCTTTGCTTCCAGGAGACAGCGCATCAGCTACCAGTTTTTTTTATAATAAACCCCTTGGTGTACCTTGGTGCCTTGGTGCCTTGGTGGCTATTTTCATAGCAGATATCCGGGAATTGAACAAATAAGTGAAAACCGGGCTGTACAAAAATGGGTTTACTCACTCGATTTCTTTTCCCGGTCAATATACATAAAAGTCGTCCTCGTCTTTCTTTTTTTTTCTCCTGATCTTGTTGACGATTCTCCCCAGGAAATCTTCGAAGACGATTTTTCCCAATATGAAAAGAACAAACCAGAGTATCCCCCCGGCGATCACAGCTAGAATTAACAGTCCTAAGTTGGCCCATATTTCATACATGGCTTATTAATATCATAATACAAAAAAAAAAACAAGTGAAAAAAATGAAAATCATAAAAACTTTGCCACCAAGACACCAAGGCATCAAGGCGCCAAGATTTTTTTATACTTAAACTCCTTTTGGTGTACCTTTGTGCCTTCGTGCCTTTGTGGCTATTTTCATTTAGCAGGATCAATATACGATCATGCTCAGGTAGGCCACTACCCGGTTGTAATCGCCCATCACTACGCCGGAGTTAGTATAGTCGATCACTTCGGCCTTTGTGGCCCCCAACGCCAATGCCGCCGTTAACATAACCACGGTACCGGCCATGCCGCACATGGAGATTCGCTCCGTCATCACGGTGTTGTACAATCCTTCCGGGTCCAAATTTTGAATTTTAGCGATGGCGTTCTTGTCTTTGTCCCTGGCCCGCTCGGCGCTGATGTAATGACTCATATCCGTGGATGCCACAATTAATACATCGGGGTTGTCCTTCACCAGGGCCGCAATCTCTTTCCCGGCGTCCACCAGCCGTTTTATATCGGCCAGGCCAATGCTAATGGGCAGCATCCGTGCATTGGGATTGATGTATTTGATAAACGGCGCCTGCACCTCGATGGAGTGTTCCTGGCTGGAAGCAATCGTATCGACCTTGAATAGGGCCGACGCGGCGGTCAGCTTCTCTCTTAACTCTTGCGCGATTTGGACTTCCCCTAACGGCGTCTTCCAGTAATCATGCCCATCCACGGCAAAAGCATGACCGATGTTGTGATGATTGACCCCTAAAATGACCACGTTCCCGGGGATTTCGACGGCGCCGAAACCTTTCCCGGCGCAGCGGCCGGAAAACACGTAACCGGCATGGGGAACTATCAACCCCACAACCTTTTTTTTCGTCTCCGCGAACCGGATATGCTTTCCCAGTTCTTCATTAAGAATAGATGGATTCCCTGGATAAAAACTCCCGGAAACAACAGGTTCTCGTTTCATTTTTCACCTCGCTGTCTCGTTTATATACAACTTTTTTGGAAAAAAATCAAGATCGGGCTATGGACTTTTTTTTATTTTCCAGGTATTATAATTACGAATGGATGGAGGTAATCACATGTCGATGAGTAATAAACGAAGCATCGCCGCCTATATTGGAAAAGACCGGCTGACGGGTTTATATATCGGGATTATCCCGGCAATCCCCGGGGCCCATACCCAGGGAGAAACCCTGGATGAGCTTCATAAAAACTTGAAAGAAGTGGTGAGAATGTGCTTAAAACAAATGTCGCCGGAGGAAAAAGAACGGCTGCCTGAATTCGTGGGCATCCAGCAAGTGGAGGTGGGGCTGTGAACGACTTACCCCTGATCCCCAAACGCCGGACAATGGAGAAACTCCTGCTCCACCTGGGATTTAAAAAAATAACCCAGCAAAAATGCCATACGATTTACAAGCACCAGGACGGCCGGGTAACCACACTGCCCGGTTATCGCGGTAAAAAACTGGCCTTCCCCCTGCTTAAACTGATCCTGAAGGAAATTAATCTTGCCGCCCCACAGTACAATGAATTGATGAAACTCTGGGACTAATACGAAGGCCGGGTGTCAGGTCGCCGGATTAAAGGGAGATATCGGCCCCTATCGCAAAGGCAAACGTTTTGTTCGTCGTTTGCACATCGAGATCCAGGGGATATGCGGCCAGGGCTTTAATCGTTTCATCTTTCCAGATGGTCGTACTCATACCGACATTCAATTTGACTTTGCCGGTTAAGGCATAGCTAAAACCGGCGCCCAGGTTGCAGTTATCCGAGTACAAAACCTCGAAAGCCCCTACAGTGGTGAAATAGCCGGCCATATCCTTGAAGTCGAATACGGTATAGAGGAAACCCGCACTCACCTGGAATTTCGGACATGCCCGGTAAGCCAGGCAGGCGCCCAAAGAGTAGCAGTTGCCGGCCGCTTTCGCCGCCAATATCGCATTTTCGGTTTCTCCCATCGACGTTATTCCCCAATCCGCCTGTTTTTGGAAAAAATAGTTAAAGTCCGCCTCGGCCCGGAGACAGGAAGTAATATCATAGGAAACGCCGACGCCCACCATTGCCGGCAGGTCTCTCCGGCTTTTGTCGCCCTGGGAAATAATCATACCTTCAAAACTATCCTTAATAATATCCGCTTCCAGTTCCAGTTTTACTTTCGTTTCGTAACGAATACCGATATTAAGACCTTTCAGCGGGAAGATATCGACCCCGATGATCCCGCCTATTCCATTGCCGGTCATTTTGGCGTTAAGGTCTAATGCCGTACCCGGTATTACCCCGGACGAATCCGCCGCGGTTAATCCCAGTTTCGTGGTATTTTTCACAGCGATATAGCGCAGGCCGCCGGCAATCGATATAAAGTCGCTTATGGCGTAAGCGCCGCCGGCAGTAAAGGTGAGGTAAAGCGAAGTGGCTTTGAGATAATCATCCTTAAAATGGTCGTAAAAGCCCCCGAACAGGGGAATCACGCTGTACCCCAGCAGTTTGGTATTGATGGAGCCTTTGGGATAATCCACCACGGCCCCGCCGGCAGGTAGATAAATCCCACCGAACAACGCCCACCTGTCTTTTTTGTACGCGGCATAGAAATTAGGTATGAACGGATCGATCCCGTCCTGGGTGTAAGTTTCCTTGCCCATGCCCGGGTCGAAGCCGTGCTTCGGTTTCCTGATCAGGGTCTGGTTGCTGATGTTAAAGTGAAATCCATCCGCCAGTTTGGTGAGTCCCGCCGGGTTATAAACGACGATATCCACGGCGTCCACGGCGGCGTTCCGGTTGGATAACCGTATCCACTCCGCGCTCATGTTGGTCAGGTTATCGATCTGGCCAAAGAGTACCGTAGAACCGGCCAACAATAATACGCCTGCCATCAACAGGCAAAACACGTTAAAATTTATTTTCATTATATACCTCCATTCGATTCATAATCGTGCAAATCCACCGGGAAACCGAAACTATACCAGAAAAAAATATATTTTTCAATCTTCGTGCCTTTGTGGCCATTTTCACAGCAGCAGCGGAAGGGGAAAGGGGGTGGCGATTTTTTTCAAATAAAAATGATAAATTTTAATTTTTACTCTTGTATTTAAATCAAAGATGCGTTATAGTAATGAACGTAACAATTAAGAATAAAATTTATTAGCAAGGTAAAAAATATGGAAGAAATAATTAAAGAGAAAAACGAAGAAATGAGTCAAGAAAACCAGGAAAATGAGGCCCCCGGTACTCTCGAAGAGAACTCCGGGGTAGAAATGGCGGAAACAACCGGGGCGGCAATTGACGAAGAAGAATTAGAGAACCCTATGAAAATAGAAATCGGCAAAAGGTTCCGTCGATTCAGGGAATCGATTAAAAAAGCCCAGCATGAACTGGCCGCGGAGTTGAATATTTACCAATCCACGATTACCAATATCGAACGGGGGAAGACGTTTCCCAATATCAGGTACTTAATCCATTTCTATAAAAAATACCAACTGAATATTAACTGGCTGCTGACCAATGATGGCGACATGTTGGTGTACCATTATCATACCAACCCCAATGCCGTTTCCGTGATGGACTGCCATATCCGCTACAACGATCCAAAGTACATGCAGTACGCCGAGCTTTTCAATTACATGCAAGTCCCTGAAATCGAACAGGTCATCCTTGCCCGGTTAATTGAGTTTAAGGCTTTGTTCAAGGATCAAATAGCGGGATATTACGCCAGGGAGGCCGCAAAAGAACAAGGCGAGGCTATTTAAGATCAGTCAAAAGAAACCTACTTTTCCAATTTGATGATGAGCTTCAAAGCTTGGTCCTTAACGGCCAGTTCTTTTTTAATGCTTTGATAACCGGGTTTTATAACTTCCAGGGTATATTTCCCGGGTTCTAAACGCAGGTTGTCGATGGCCCCGCTCTCGGGCGAAATTCCCCAGAATTTCCCGTTCAAATAAATGGCGGCTTCTTTGGGCTCGATTTCCAGCGTCACATTAACCGGTTCCAATCTTTTGGTATCCGTTTCTTCCATTTCCTCATCGGCTTTTGCGGGGGGTTCTTGCGCGGGCTCGATTTTCGGTACAGGCTTATATTCAGGCGCCGCCAATTTCGGCTTTGGCTCTTCGCCCGTACTTTTCTTCACCGGGGGTTGGTAATAGGACCTCTCTTGTAATAACTTTACCCGGACCGTGATGTCCGGCGTCGAATAGGCGGAGAGGTTGATCACTTCTTCCGTATATCCATCTTTCTTGACCACCAGTTCATGGTTCCTGGAGTGAAGCCGCAAGGGGGAGCCGGCGGAAGCAAACTCGTACGCCGCGCCGATCAATTTCCCATCCAGCAGCACATCGGCGTCATCCGGGTTCACCAGCAAGACCACCCGGTAATCTGAATAATTCACGGCCCAATCGTCATAAGGGAAATGAAACGTACACCCCGCCATTATGAGAATTAAAACCACGATCCATGCATAAACTATCTTTTTCATTGTAATGCCTCCTTATAATGTGAAAATTCTAAAACCTGCTCGAGGCAGGTCTTTTAAGTATAATAACAGCAATTCTAATGCCAGGAGAACCGGTTCAAGCTGTCACCTTTTCAGGACATGCCCGGACCTAAAAAGTCAATTCTTCTCTTTGTTCTTCTTCGGCGCTCATCAGGATGCCCGGTGCGTCGGTGCGGGGGCAGACATTCTCACAAATGCCGCATCCTGTACATAGATCAGGTACTACATATACCTGTTTTACATTTACCTGCTTTCCTTCGAAGTTCCAGGTGGGTACTTCGCGGAAGCGGATGGCTTTTTCAGGAATAGGGCAGTGTTCTTCGCAGACCGCGCAGTTGTAGCCATCCGCATAGGTATAACAACGATTACGGTCTACCACGGCCACACCCATTTTGAATTTCTGTTTTTCTTTTAGCTCCAGCGGCGCAATGGCTTTGGTGGGACAGACCCGGGTGCATTTGTTGCAGGTGTATTCGCAGTACCCGGTCTGGGCGTTGAGGACCGGCGTCCAGACGCCTTCCATACCGGTCTCGAAAAGCGCCGGCTGGATGAAATTGGTGGGACAAATCTGCATACACTCGCCGCAGCGGATGCATTTTTTTAAGAACTCTTTCTCCGGGACCGACCCCGGCGGCCGTAAGAACCGGTGAAGCCTGGACCTGACAGGCGAGGCGATTTTAGGAAGCGCCCCCAGGCACAGCCCGAAAACGATAGACCCCATGATCTTGCGCCGCCCCAGATCGATGTCAACCGCGGCGCGATTCTCTTTTTTAGGAACTTTGAGCGAGGCTGCGATGGCGTCTGTGGGGCAATCGCCCACGCAATTGAAGCAAACGACGCAGTCTGATTTCAGGTAATCTTCGAATGGGCTGCCTTTGTAAGTACAATTCCTGGCGCAGGCTTTGCAGGATATGCATTTTTCATCGGTTTTGAGGTTGAACAGGCTGAACCTGGCAGCCAGTCCATACAACGCGCCCAGGGGGCAGAGGTAGTTGCAGAAGAACCGCCGTTTGTACAGGTTTAGAAAGAGCAGCAAAAAGAATATGCCGCCGATGATAAAGGTCTGGTGGTAAGCCCTTTGTTTAACGGTCAGGAGATTTTTCCTGGAGAAATTATAAAAGGGTTTTAAGCCTTTGGCCACAATGCCTTCATCTTTCGCGCCCTTTTTCAGGGATTCTTCCAGCAGGTAATTGACCGATGGGTTGACGATGGTGGTAACGCTGCGGGTCAGCAGGGAGAAGGGGTCCAACCACCCGCCGTAATGGGCGCCCATCAGCGCGGATACCACTACCAGGATGAGCATGATGTATTTGAGTTTTAAGAGTTTCTTGTCCACGCCTTTTTTTTCTTTTTTGGATTTCTTGAAAATCCAGGAAAAGAACTGGTTGACGGCGCCGAAGGGGCACACCCACCCGCAGAAGAATCGGCCCAATACAAAGGTCAATGCCAGGGGGACCAGGGAGAGCAGGAAGAGGGGGAGGATTTTGGAGGTGGCAATGAAATTCAACAGTAGTAATAGGGGATCGAAGTAAAAAAAGTAATCGGTATAGGTAAAGGATTCGGCCCCTGCGCCTGCGCGGCCGGCGCTCAGCAGGAGGTAAAAGAATAAAAAGGTAAAAACCACCTGGGCCATGATGCGTGCTTTTTGAAAATGTTTGCCTGTTTTTGCCTTCATGGTAATGTTATATCTTAATCGTTTTCAGGTTGATTTTGGAGATGTCCATCTGGCCCATTTTTCTTTCGAAGGCCGCGCGGATGAAGTCGTATTGTTCCGGGGCAGAGCCGAACACGTTTACCGCCACGACGTCGGCTTCCATGATATTGGTGGAGGCGATCACGGTTTTTTTCAGTTCCACGTCGCTGACGCGGCCGCCGATGGGTCCGTTGCGCAACAGGATGCGGTAGGCGTCCACGATATTGAGCCGGGGTTTGAAACTGTAAGCCAGGTCGGCGATACCCTGGGCCATGTCGCGGTGGAGTTTGCCGCGGTTCCCGCCCAGGATGCCGTAGAGGTTTTTCATCGCGATGGTTAGGCCTGCGCTGCCGTGGTGTTTTAGAATGGGGACATTAATTACTTTATCGACGTCCAGGAAATCTTTAAACACCGGCCATTGGGTAACCCGTTGGCCTTTAAAATCATGTACCACCAGGCGATTTTCATCCGGGAAACGTACCTCCGCGCCCGCTTTTTGGGCAGCTTCCTTGATGCCGCTGCGGCTGTAAGTGTCTTCGGCTTTATGGCAGGGGTTGTCCATGACGATTACTTTTTTAGCGCCGGCGTTAAGGGCCATTTCCACGATGGCCCGTACCACATCCGGGTTTGTGCAGGCGGCTTGTTCGACCTCCCGGTTCCAGCCGATATTGGGTTTAACCATTACGATATCCTGTTTGGAGATGAATTTCTCCATACCGCCCAGTTCTTTCACCGCCCGTTTGGTAATTTCGTAGGGGGATTCGCCTTCTACTTTGACGACCAGGTCGCCTTTAGGGGCCTGGGCCATGCCGAGGAGGCCCGGGAGGTACAATGATGATGATATCATCGCTGTTTTTTTTATAAAATCTCTTCGTTTCATTGTTCACCTTATTTTCAATTTATAATCTTAAGAGCAAAAAATAACAGTATTGGGAGTAATTGTCAATCATAAAAATATTTTGATTATTCCACTGGTACAAACAATAACGGTATCTTACTCTGCTTGCTAATCTTGGGCGCGATACTCCCGGACCAAAATGCATCCATGCCACACCTGGCATGCGTGCCCAATACGATTAAATCCGCCCGGAACCCACGTGCTGTTTCAACGATAAGCGACGCCGGGTCCCCACGCAATACCTCGAAGGTCGCTGTGAAACCACCCCGCTCCAATTCCCCCCGGAGTTTTAAAAGGTATTCCTCCGCCTCCTGCACCTCCATATCCAACATTTCGGAAGTAGCGCCCGGCATCATGCGCCGGCCGGCCGCCAATTTGCCCGGTAATGTTTCCATGGTGGGCACGACGATGAGCAAATGCAAAACAGCGCCGCATGCTTTTGAAAACGCCTTTGTCTTAATCAATCCCAGCTCATGCTCGGATTGACCGTCCAGGGGCACCAGCATACGCCGGCAATCAAACGAAGGTGCCGCGCCGTCCCGGTTGGGCTGAATAAGCAGGACCGGCGTTTTGCCCAATGCAATGACCTGCTGGGCAATATTCCCCAGGAACAAATCCCGCATCCCCTCGCGACCATGGGTACACATGACCACCAGGTCGGCGCCCAATTCCCCGATATGCCCGGCAATACTCCCGGCCACATTTTCCACTTCCGCGGTATGCACATGATAACTGATTTTTACATCCGCGGGAAACGCGCGCCCGGCCACTTCGCGGAGATAGGTTTCCGCCTCGCCCGGCTCACTTAAATGCGTCTCGCCGTGAATTTCCCTGGGCGCGTTTTTTTCGATCACATGAACCAGCGTGACTGAAGCAGACAGCGTCTTAGCCATGGAGGCCGCCGCCGGTAATACGGCTTCGGCCAACCGCGAACCGTCCAATGGCACTAATACATGTGTAAACATCGACTTACCCCCCCATAATGGTTTGATAGATAAGATAAATATTTAACGCGACGATTAAAGCCGCGATAAGGATCAATAAAACCGTGGTGATGCGCCGGTTCACCAATACCCCCATAATATCGGCCCTGCGCGTAAACAACACCAGCGGCACGATGGCAAAAGGAAGCCCAAAGCTTAACATCACCTGGCTGAGCACCAGCGTGCGCGTGGGGTCCAACCCGATGGCAATCACCACCAGCGACGGCAGTATGGTTACCAGGCGGCGCAGCCACACCGGGATATGTTTTTTCAAAAATCCCTGCATGATGACCTGCCCGGCGCTGGTGCCCACGGTGGAAGAAGAAAGCCCGGCAGCCAGGAGGGATAACCCGAAAAACCACTGGGCCCCACGCCCCAGGAGGGGTTCCAGTGTGCGGTGGGCTTCCTCGATGGCGCCGATGTGGGTCAGTCCGCCTTTATGGAAAGTAGAAGCGGCCATGATCAGCATGGCGGCATTCACCAGGCCGGCCACACTCATGGCAATAATGACATCGATAAGTTCGAAACGAAAGAGACGGCGAAGGCGGACGGGGTTCTTTACCTTGATCCGGCCCTGGGTCAGGGCGGAATGTAAAAAAATGGCGTGGGGCATTACGGTAGCGCCCAGGATCCCGGTGGCCAACAACACGCTCTCGGCGCCGGAAAACTGGGGTACGAATGCGTGATGCAAAACATCCCCCCAGGCGGGTTTGTCCAGGATGGTTTCCACCAAATAGCAAATTGAGATAATCCCTAACATGATGGTGATAACTGCCTCCAGGGGGCGGAACCCGTATCGTTCGAGCCCAAGGATTAAAAACGTGGCCACGGCGGTTAATATGCCGCCGTAAATAAGGGGTATCCCGAACAGGAGGTTAAAACCCAGGGCCGCGCCCAGGAACTCGGCCAGGTCCGTGGCCATGGCGACGATTTCCATGATGATCCACATCGTAAAAGAGACGGGCCGTGGGAAATGCATGCGGCAATGTTCGGCGAGGTTATGGCCGGTGGCGATGCCTAATTTTGCGGAAAGGGTTTGTATGAGCATGGCCATGAGGTTGCTGAGTACGATTACCCAGAGGAGGGTATATCCGAATTTTGCGCCGCCCTGGATATTGGTGGCGAAATTACCGGGGTCTACATACGCGACGCTGGCAATAAATGCGGGACCCAGGAAAGGTAATAAGTTGGCTAACCGTCCCGCTTTTTTTTTACCCGACAGGATATCCTGGGCGGCGGAAACCGTGGCTTTATCCCCCGATTTAAGTTCTTTATGCTTATTTGAGGATTCCATATTCAAATTATAACACAAAAATGCCCCGGACTTTTGAAAAACTTTCGCTAAATTGCAATAGTCAAAAGTTTTGGGAAGTCCAGAAACCTTTTTTCAAAAAGGTTTCTGGCCGCCGGAGGCAATAACCTCACCTTACTTTTTATCTTTATTCATGGCATCGTCAACGGCATTAGATATATCAGACGGAGTGGATTTCGCGGCTTTATCTTGTTCTTTTTTCAGTCGTTCCAGGTCGGCGCTGTAATCGAGTTCTTCTTTTTCCATGGTGAGGGAAATTTTGCGGTTTTGTTCATCGATTTCGATTACGCGGACAGTGACGGTATCGCCGATATTGACGACTTCTTTGGGGTGTTGGTGGCGTCGGTCGGTGCCCAGGCGGGAGACATGGATCATGCCGTCTACCCCGGGGAAGAGTTCCACGAAAGCGCCGTAGGTTTTCATGCGCACGATTTTGCCCTGGTACTCGACGCCGATGGTAAGTTTCTTGACGGCGTCTTTCCAGGGGTCAACCAGGAGGGATTTTGCGCTGAGGGAGAGTTTTCTATTCTGGCGGTCGATGCTTTTGACGACCACATCCAGTTTCTGTCCCACGCTCACGACATCGGCCGCATTATTAATGCGTTCATAGGCGATTTCCGAAATATGTAAAAGCCCTTCGATGCCGCCGATATCCACGAAAGCGCCAAACTCCCGTACTGCCGCCACTGTTCCTTGATAAACCGCGCCTTCTTCCACTTGCTGCCATAGTACTTCCACGCGTTTTTTCTCTTCATGCGCCAGGTGCTCACGCCGGCTGAGCACGATATTGGGGCCTTCTTCTTTGAATTCGATGATCTCGAAGGTATAGATTTTATTGAGATGGGCTTCGGGATTGTCGCAGTAGTGTTTATCGATCTGGGACAGTGGGCAAAAGGCTTGCAGGCCCATGACGTGGACCTCGAAGCCGCCCCTGCTGATGCCGGTGATTTTCCCTTCAACGGGGATATTCCGGTTGAAGGCGTCTTCCAGGGCCGCCAGGGCCGCGCCGTGATGGGTATCGTCGCCGCCGGTATCGCCGCCGCCGACCCGGGTGGAGCACAACCATATGCCTTCGCCCCTGCCGGTTACATATACGGTGAGGGTCTGACCTTCGGCGATTTTCTTATTCTCTTTTTCGGATAGATCGGAGCGCTTGAGCATGCCGTCCAACCGCGTCCCCAGGTCCAGGAAAATGTTGTCTTTATCGAAACCGATCACGGCGCCCTGGATCTCATCGCCCATCTGCATGGAACGGGCCGGTTTAAAAGATTCTTCCATTAATTGCGCAAAACTCTCATCACTGATCTCTCGCTTATGATGATCATCCTGTTTACTTGGTCTCTGTTTCTTCATATTAGCCATCTACTTTACCTTACTACCTAAGTTGTTTTTAGGTTTTTTTTTAAATTTTAATACCTAAGATGCACAGTGTATTATCTTTTTGACAAAATGTCAAGAGTTAGAATCGATTTCCCGGCATGACGGGAGGAATAGGCGATAACGACGTCGCCTGTACCGGAAACTAAAAACCGGTACTCGACCTTGCCGAAGCCAGGGATGGCAAAGAACTGGATTTCGGGCCGGTATTCTTTATAAGAAACGTCATTGGTGTAAACATCCCGGATTTCGCCCCCGGCCACTACCTTTATTTCCTTGCCGGAAACGCCGGAAATCGTCAACATGTCTTTGGGATACAGGTTGACCCGCTGCGCATGATAACTCATGGTGGGAATGGCTTTGCGATTCACCAGCCGGACATCGATACGGTAAAGGTCTGGCCCGGTTTTTTGGATTTCGAATACCTCCATGGTTACTTCGGGTGTGTTCCCGGCGGAAAAAATAATGGTCATGGCATTGCGGTGCACCAGTTCCTTTAACATAAACGGCGCCGGTAAACGGGTGCTCAACTTTACCCAGCCGCCGATCTCGATATCGCCATAGGTGGGATGTTTAAAGGGTTTCCAGGGCTTGAACAGTTCGCCCTGGGCCACGTGGTCATTGAATTTCAACCGCTCCCGTTCCAGGTTGGTCCGATCATCCCAATCATACCCCGGTTCTTCTCCTGTTTCAGACGTTGTTATTTTTTTTAGGGCTTCGGCTTGCTTATTCTCGGCAATGGTTCGGAACTGTTCCTGCTCGGTCATATACAATTCGCTGACAAAGCCGTAACAGCCGTTGATCATGACCATCCACTCGGTAAAATCGCCGTAAGTGGAAGAAACCACCGGCCAACTGAGGAGGTAACGGTAACCGGGGATAATACGCTCGGACTGTTGACCCAGGTAATCATAGACCGCGATGTCTTTGGCCGGGTACTCTTCCTCGGTTTTGGTGCTGGGGCCGCGTAAAAACATGCCGCCGTCGTTGTGTAAAGCCCAGGACATGCAAATATTGGGCCGTTGACGAATATATTGGGCAAGGGCTTTAAGCCCGACGCCGGACAGGGGGTAATCGCCGGCCCCCCCTTCTATATAGCGGGGCATCCACTCGTAACCGAAGTTGCGGTTGGGGTCCAGGTAGCCTTCTTCATCTTCGTTGATCTTTCCGTCGCCGTCGTTATCGATACCTTCGGAACCTAACCGCGTCCATTCACCTTTTTCACCGGGTTTTATTGGTATCATCAAACGGGGTTCTTCGGGATCGGTCTTGTACATGCCGTGGGGGTCCTGGATACGCATGCGGCAAATATTGCCGTCGCCGTCCAGGTCATCGGGGAAATCTTCATCCACCAGGCCGTCGCGGTCATCGTCATAAGGAACCCGCAGCGAACGGTTGTCCCCGGGCCGGTGGTCTTCGAGAAAATGGTAACGGCCGTCTACATTTACGACGGGTACGACATAAAAACAATTCTTATCCACCAGTCGGGTGATTTGTTCGTTCTCCCCGTATTTGCTTAACAGGTAATCCAATAGATAAAGGGCCACTTCCGCGCCCTGGATTTCGTTGCCGTGGATATTGGCGTCCACGTATACCCCGGGCTTTTCGATTTCGTTCCCGGTTTTCCGGTTGTTAACGGTCATGCAGTAAATGGACCGGCCCTCTTCGCTCTTGCCCACCAGGTCCAGCTCGGTCAACCGGGGGTAAGCGTTATGCAGCTTTTCCAGCGCTTCGTTCACCATATCGTAACTGTAATAATAATCGAAACGCAGCGGGACCGTAACTTCATGTTTCTTAAAATGTTCCCCATAAATGGGGGTGGGGTTTAAAGTGAACGCTGCAAACATCGCCAGTATCCCGGTAATTATTATCGATCGTTTCATTGGACGCCTCCGCTTCTGCTTTCGCTTTTTGTGGTTTTGTTTTCCAACCGGATTTCCCTGTGTCCCCAGCCGGCGTTGGGCGTGAAAACTTCCAGTTCCACGGTCAGGGGTCCTTCTTTTTCAACCTGGAGAATCCATTGGACGGTTGTTACGCCGTGACCGGGGACTTCCGCAATTAAACTCCGCTTTTTTCCTTCGATGATTTTGTATTCGTTTTTTTCTTTCAATGATGCCACCACCGGCGGGATACGGTTGTTCCGTTTGCCCATGGCCGTGGGGTAGGGGAGGTAACCGGTGTTTTCGATCCATACTTTGACGCGGTACAACCCGCTGTCCATGGGTTTGACTTCGGTCCCGGCAATGCCCACAACGGGCAGTTTTTTTACCAGTTCAAACACCCAGGGTACCTGACCTTTTAACAGGCTTTCCAGCATGCGGGCCGGCGGGGTATTGGCGGTATAGGGTACGAAACCGCCGATTTCTACTTCTCCCAGCGTCGGGTGTTTAAACGGTTTCCAGGGGATGAATCCTTCGCCGCCGCCGCCGCCTAATTGTTTCGTACTGAAATCCAGCAGGGCTTTTTCCCTGGGGTCCGCGCCTTGCACCGGTTTTTCACTTTTCTCTTCTTTCAATGCAGGCGGGGTCCAGAGGTCCAGGGCAAAAGTGGGTAGGCCCAGGTGGTAATAGGACCATAATTCAAAGGAACCGTCTTTGTCCGCCGCCGGTTCCAGGCGTTTTTCAGCCAGGTTGTTGGCCTTAAGGAATTCTTTGTATTGTTGAGAAATCTCGTTATAGAACTTTAAATCTTCGGGGAGGGGGTTGACCACGGCCCCAAGGTTCAGGAAACCGGCCAACATGGCTTCGTTGATTTCAACGCCCGCGGGCATGCGTTTGCGGGCGATTTCCATGAGTTCCGCCATGGTATAGGTGCGGTCCGGGTCTAGTTGGTGCTCCCGGGCAATATCCTCGGGAACTTTTATCCTGGAAAGATCAACCCCGCTTTTGCGGTCGCCGCGGGGTGGGACCAGGCAGAAATTGGTTTCGCCGAAACAAACCGTCATGGCGATTTCCGGGCGCTCACAGATGAATTTCGCCAGGTTGTAACTTTCGTCTTCGCTGAGGGCCCAGGGGCCCCCGGCGTCGGTAAAGAAGGGGAAAAGGTGGGGAAAACTAATCCCGGTATCGACGCCGCCGGGGCCGTCTTCATTGTATTGGCCGTCGTTGTCGTTATCGACGCCTTCGGTGTAGAGTTTGTAAATTCCTTTTTCCCCTTTGCTCCAATCGGCTTGTTTCATAAGCCCGGTTTCCCCGGGTACTTGCAGCGGCAGCCATCGACCTTCTGGGTCTTTGACCCGCATCAGGGTAATAATGCCGTTGCCGTCCAGGTCTTCCACGCCGTCTTCATCGGTCCGGTCATCCATGTCGTCGTTATAGGGGCGGTTGTTCCGGGCGTCCATTTCCAGGGGTTTTTGGAAATAGCGGGCCGCGGCGTCCGGGTTTCCTATGGGCAGGATATACCAGGTTTTATCTTTTCTTACTTCCGGTTGTTCTAAGATTAATCCTGCCAGGTAAAGGGCCGCTTCCGCGGCAATGGGAACAACGCCTTCCATGTTGGCGGCGACAAAAATGGCCGGGAGCGTCTTTTTCGCCCGGTCCGTTTCGGGTCCTATCTCCAGCAGGTAAAGGTCTCGACCGCCGGGACTGACGGCGATTTTATGCAGTTTCGTTATTTTCTCGTTGGAACCGGCGGCGGTCTCCAGGTACTTATTCACCTGGGCGGGTGAATGGTAGGCGTCGAAACCCAGGGGTTTCGGGCCGGCCCACAGCGACATCGGCGTCGATGTTATGCCCAGGGAGAGGAGCCATAATAGGCCGACTGCCCACCAGGTAAACATTTTTCTTTGTTTCATTGTCACCTCGTTAAACTTTATAGATTATTAACCGGGATCAAAGGATTATATGATTATAATGTGTATTATACGTGAAGTCAAAGAAAATGTTTTCCAGGGGGAATGAGCCTGACGGTGTTCAAAACGGAACCTCCTGGTACGGTTCTACAAATAGAAAACCCACGCAGTGGGGCGCGCCGCGGGGGAAAAAAAAGGCCGGGACAGGGGTCCCGGCCTTTTGGGTAAATGTTATTTTAGATGTTAAATTTTGAAGTGTGAAATCCAGGTTTGCCAGTTGGTCCCGGAAGCGGCGTAGTATTCGTTGGCATACCAGAAGGTTTCGTCGTCGGCCGCATCGATGCCCATCATGGTATAGTCACCCCAACGGGAATAGGTTCTCTGATACCCGGCGCCGGCCTTTGTCTGGGTTTCCGTACCGGCGATGACGTCCCTTACATAGATGGAGGGGTATTTGTTTTTGCCGCTGACGCTGTAGCCCAGGGCGATGTCGCCGTTTTTGTCGGCGCAGATGCTGGCCATCCAGCGGCTGTTACCGTCGGTGCAGGCCAGGGTGGCTTGCCGTGTGATGGTCAAAGCGCTGGTGTTGACTGCGACTTCATAATACCGGGTGCTGCGGCAGCTATTGGCTTCCGCCACGTGGCACAGGTAGGCTTTGCCCGGTTCCCTGTAAATGGCGGAATACATTAGCCGGCCATAGAGGGAATCCAACTTAATCCCTGAACCTCTCTGGGTAACGCCGGTGCTGACGATGGAATAAGCGGTCACGGCGACTTTGCCTTTGTAGGTCCAGGTCAATGTGTTGGTGGTCCAGTTGACGGCGCAGGTCCACCAGGGGATCGAATCCGTGCCGGGGGCGCCGTATTCGTCGGCGTCGATGGAGAACATGTAGTTGGGACCGGTGGGGGCGGTGGTGCCTACGGCGTTGCTGGGCAGGATAGACCAGGCTTCCCAGGCATTATCAAATACAGAGAGAGAGGTCAATGTGCCGTTATAGATGTCGGGTTTCTTCCATACCCAGGTTTTGGTGCCCAGGAATGAACCGCCGAATTGGAACATATTGGCGGTGACATAGATGCCGTCATGCCAAACGCCGGCTTTGGGATAGTCGTTCATATTAGTCGGATCGGCATTGAAGGCATACTGCCACCATGCGCCGGTGGGGTCGCTGGTCTTGGAAGCGGCCACTGCGAACCAGGAACCGCCGCTGTAGTTGGAATACCAGCAAAAGTCGAAGATGATCCAGCGTTGGGCATAGCGATCGTAAAGTACGATGGGGTCGCCGTTGTTGTTGGCGTCGCAGGGGGTGCCGGTGATGCCGGCGCCACCGAAGAAATTGTTAAAGGTGGTGGTGGAGATGGCGGTTCCTGTGGATTTGTTGTAAATACCGATGGAGGTATTGACGGTCTCGACGTAATGGCTGGGGCCGACATCACCGTTGGTGTCCGGGGGCCAACCCGCGCCGTTGGCGCTTAAACTCATGGCGCCGAATCCGGCGACAACCGTCACATCTTTCGGGGTCTTGGGGTTTAATGCGGGTTCAACAATGGTGGTGTCCGGGGTCGTGCTGTGCATGACGATCTTGCGGGGATTTTCGAGGTTCATAATGGGTTTCATTCTCCGTGGGGTGGACAACTGGTCCAGCGACGGCATGTTGGCATCCATCATGTTTCGCAGGGTACCTTTTACCGTGGTGACATTGGTACTCTTTTTGACGACATCCGCTGGAAATACTAATAATCCAGGGATCAACACTAACATAACAAACAACACTAACATACGTTTCATTTGGTTTTCCTCCAATTTATTTTTTTTATTTTTAGGTTTTTTTTGGTTCTTCATAAAAAGATGATGGATTTGGATTCGGACGTGGACCTGTCGCTTGACAATATTGGCATTCGGCTTCGAGATCGAATGAAGGATGAAGGCTTTTCTCTTTTCATGATCGTACCAGCGCGCATTATATCCTATATTTTGTATTTGTCAATACAACTAAAGTTGTATTTTTGGGTGGATAATGAGATGGTCAAAACGTACAACTTTAGTTGTACGTTTTGGCCGATGGTTGTACGTCATACGTGGGGGGGAAAAAATATCCCGATAAAAAGTGGATAATTTTTGACTGTCCCTTTCCCCCGCTTCCTAACTTCAACGGGAACGCACGGCCTGGCCGATGGCGCGGATATGTTCGGGGGTGGTTCCGCAGCAGCCGCCGATAATAGACACTCCCGCCGCCGCCAATTCTTTGCTTTTCTCCGCCATAAATTCCGGGGTTTCGGGGTAAACGACGACGTCGTCTTTAACTGTCGGCAGCCCGGCATTGGCCTGGATTATCAACGGCAGGGAAGTAAATTTTTTAAACTCTTTGGCCACCTCGATCATCTTCTCGATGCCGTTGCCGCAGTTGGAACCGATAATATCGGCCCCGGCCGCTTCCAGTTCGTGGGCCGCTTTTTCAATATTGACGCCCATCATGGTATAGAATCCACGGGGGGTTTTATCGAACGTCATGGTGGCCATCAGGGGTATGGTGGGTGAAATGTTTTTGGCTGCTTTAATGGCCAATAAAGCCTCTTTGATATCGGTCATGGTTTCCACGCAAATGATGTCTGCCCCGGCTTCGATGATGACCTTCAACTGCCGTAAAAAACTTTGGTACATTTCTTCCGGTTCCACGGTTCCATAGGGTTTCAGCATTTTGCCGCAGGGACCGCAGGATGCGGATACATAGGCTTTGCCATCCACTGCTTTTCTTACGGCCTGCACGGCGACCCGGTTGATCTCTTCGGTTTGATCTTGCAGGTTGTACGCGGATAGTTTTAACGGCGAGCCGCCAAAGGTATTGGTCTGAACGATATCCGCCCCGGCTTCCAGGTAGAGACGCGCGATCTCTTCCAGGATGTCGGTCCGGGACAGGTTGATAAATTCCGGGCATTTGCCTTTGATGAGGTCTTTGGCCCGGGCCATCAGCAGGGAGCCCATGGCGCCGTCGCCAATCAGTATCTCGCCCTGCTTTATTCGGTTTAAAATCGCTTCCATATTATCCTCCTTCCGTTCTATTCTACATTAATAATTAACAATTGACAATTGATAATTGATAATTAATCATTTGCCAACCGTTCCACGCATTCCACGGCGCTGGAACCGTCATATCCGTAAGCATCGGCGCCGATCTCGTCGGCATAAGCCTGCGACGCCGGCGCGCCTCCGATAATGGTTTTTATTTTACCCTGGAGGTTTTCTTTTTTCAATAGTTCCACCACTTTTTTCATGGACGGCATGGTGGTGGTCAGCAGCGCCGACATACCGATAATCGACGCCCCTTCCGTTTTGGCCGTTTCCACGAATTGTTCCGGCGCCACATCATGCCCCAGGTCGATCACTTCGAAACCCGCGCCTTTAAGCAATATCCCCACCAGGTTTTTGCCGATGTCGTGCAGGTCGCCCTGCACGGTGCCCAGCACTACTTTTCCTTTTGAGGGGATGCCGTCGCGGATCAGCAGCGGTTTCAACAGTTCCATGGCCGCATGCATGGCCCTGGCCGCTAAAAGTACTTCCGGTAGAAACACTTCATGGTTTTTGAATTTCTCGCCGATGGTATTCATGCCTTTGATCAAACCGTTGTCCAGGATTTCCTTTGCGGATTCGCCCTGATCGATGGCCCGTCGTACCGCTTCCACGACATTTTCATCTTCGCCCAGTTCCAGTTCCCGGGCAACTTGTTCTAAAATTTCCACTAAAACCTCCTTCTTTACAAAAGTTTTTCAGGGGTCCAGGGGGCGGCTTTTCAAAAAAGCCCCCTGGTTACTTATTCAGCAATTCCGTAATCTTACGTACGCCGTCGCCGGCGTCCACCGCATACGCATCCGCGCCGATACGTTCGGCCCAGCGCTGCGTTACCGGCGCGCCGCCCACGATGGTTTTATATTTCCCTTTCAAACCTTTTTCTTTCAGTTTCTCTTCCAGTTCTTTTTGTACGCCCATGGTGGTGGTCAGCAGCGCACTGGTCCCAATCACATCCGCATTAAACGCTTCGGCTTCCCGGATAAACCGGTCAGCGGAAACATCCCGGCCCAGGTCTTTCACCTCGAAACCATTGGCTTTCAGCAAGGAGACCACGATGGTTTTGCCGATGTCGTGCAAGTCCCCTTCAACTGTTCCCAGCACCACCCGGCCGCGACTGTGTTGTTCATGCACCTCCAGGGTGGCGTTAATGATATCGATTACCCCCTGCATGGCATTGGCGGACATAATCAGTTCCGGCAGGAAGAGTTGTCCTTCGCCGAACAGTTCCCCTACTTCGTTAATGCCCGGGATAAATCCCTTACTAATCAAATCCATGCCCGGGATACCTTTTTCCAGGCCCTGCCGCGCCAATGCCGCGGCCGCTTCGGCGTCGCCGTTCATAATGGCTTCTTTCGCACGCTCAAAAATTTCTTCCGACATGATATATTCTCCTTTTGCCTCCGGCGGCCAGGAACCCTTTCGAGAAAGGGTTCCTGGACTTCCTAAAGCTTTTGTTTAAACAATGTTACCGAGTTAATGGGGATTTCCAACAATTCGGCGATTTTGATCTTAGCCCGGATACCTTTGGGACTGCCTGCCACGGAAGTGATAATACCGATGCCCAGGTCCTCCCTGACGCGGCGCATCACTTCTTCATCGGACAGATCGATCACCCCGATACCGAGTTTTTTGGCAACATACTGTTTGGCGTCATTAATCTTCATTTTCCGGGAGATTTGCATCCAGGCCACCAGGTCTCCGGCGGTCCGCAAGCCCCCCATCCCTGAAGACATGATATGAGCCATATGCATGCCCATGGGGTCGCCCACGCCGATCTACAAACCGTCGATCTTGCCGATTTGCGCCAGGGCCTTCGACGTGCGCATGACGCAATCCACTGGCGGCGCTTCCATCATGGGCACCCCGCCGACCCCCATGCCCACATTGACATGCACGGGGATTTGCGCCGTTTTAACGGTTTCCCTGACAAAAGTCAATGTCCGGGCCAGGTTCCAGGCCACGGATTCATTGGTATTGGTTCCCACTGCCACGCCGAAAATATCCGCGCCGGCCGCTTCCACTACCTTGACCTGTTGATGGGGGTACATACCCGCCAACCGGTGTTGATCGAATTTCGCCGCGCCGTGCATGCCCAGGATAAACTCGTTGGCGCTGCCCACGATTATAGGCATATGGTCCAGTTCTTTTTTCAACTTCCTGACCGCATTCAGGGTTGCCATGAAATCAGCGTCGCCAGCGGACCCGGAAGTATCGAAATTAAGTCCCTCGCAGCCCACGGAGGCCATTTTCTTAGCCACGAACACCAGGTCTTTTTCCAGGTATTCCGCGGCCATTTCCTGCGCTTCCCGCGCTTCCTGTATTTTACCGGCGGGCATTAACTCCCCGGGGTTGGGACACGGGCCGTCCGGTTGGTAATACCGTCCCATATTGGGCTGCGCCCCGTAAAAGAAAGGTACGGTGGTGGCCTGGGAAGTGGTGTAATACTCGTTCATTTCAAAATTGATGATGGGTTTCACCGGTTTGAAACTATAATCGTTGTGTCCCATGGAAGTGGTATCCGCGCCGCAGGCGCGTTCGTAGGTCAATATTGCCTGCATACGGCTTAAAGGCAGGCCGACGCCGCCGCCGTCCTGGCAGGTGTAGAAGCTCATGGTGCCGGCGTCATCGGTAACGATGACTTCTTCGCCGGGCGACACGCCCACTGCGCGGGAAGGGTCGGCCATAATTTCGAAGAGTTGTTCTTGTTCTTCCTGGGACAGTTGGGGGATTTTGGCCCTTCGGGCCGCGTCTTCGGTCCCGGCGGCAATGTCATCTTTGACGGTATTGGCCGCCATCCATAAACGCTCGCCGTCGCCCATGCGGGTTAAAATTTTATCTTTCATGGTTCTCCTTGATTACTCTTGCCTCCGGCGGGTCAGAACCCTTTTGAAAAAGTGTTCCGACACCTCCCAAAACTTCTAATAATCAAAAGCTTTGGGAAGTCCAGAAACCTTTTCTCGAAAAGGTTTTTGGTCGTCGAAGACATCATTTCATATCCTTTTCCGTTTCCGTTACAATAGCACGGATTTTATCCAGCACATGCTGCGGCAGGGGTTCCGGTTTGTGGGTCTCCAGGATTTTCCTCACCTTGAGCATTGCTTTCTGGTGGGGTAGGGGGGCCCCTTTACGTTCCCAAACTTCGCGCATCGTACGATCGATAAATTCAGGCTGCGATTGCGAGCGCATGCGCTGCACCGTATGTTTATGCACCAGGAAATTCCCAAAAGGCCCGATTTCCCGGATCACATCCACGGCCAGAGACTCATCGTCCACCGGGATGCCTTTGACCGTGTGTTTGATCATGCGCGCAAATTCCGCATCCAGTAACAGTTGCCCAAAGTCGAACGTGATGCCGCTCTCAAGCATACCCAGGCCGTATATCATATTGGCGCCTGCCAATGCCGGTATCAGCCCCGTGAGAGTTTTCTCATGCCCAACCTGGACATCGGAGACTTTACTGTCCCCCTACGTACCGCCTACGTAACTGGGAATCTTATAATAGCGGGCCAAACAAGCCACGGCCCCGCTCACCAACGCCGCTTCCGGCGTACCCACAGACGCCGTCCCCAGTCGCAGGTCCATGGCGGTGGTGGAACTGCCGTAAATCACCGGCGCGCCTTTGCGGGCCAGTTGGCTCAAGGCGAGGCCGCCCAGGATTTCCGCGTTGTGCGTCACCAGCGCGCCGGCCAGCGTCACCGGTGCAGTAGCCCCGGCCATGGCCATGGATAATATATTACAAACCGTACCGGTTCGGGCCGCCTCCATGATGATCTCGCAGCAATCGTCGATCAATTTTAACGGGCTCGTCGGGCAGGTGGTAAAGGATATCATGGGCCGCTCGTAAAATTTCTCTTCGCTTCCGGCGATGGCAATACCCATTTCGATGATCTTGTGCAGCAGTTTCCCGTTGCCCGGACCGAAAGCGCAGTGTTTGGTGGTATTGGGCAGGAAAGCTTCGGCGTTGTGGAGCGGCGCGCAGGTTTGGTCCACATCGTGGGCGCCCAGGGCTTTTTCGCAGAAATCAACATCATCCAGGTAATCGATGACGCGGGCCGCGTTTTCCAGGTCCTTTTTAACCGGTTCGCGCAGTTCGCCCGTGTAAGGGTCCACCACCATCACGCCTTCGCTGAAATTGGTAAAATGAACCCGTGTGGTGTCCAGCGCCAGGTCATGTTTCGGGTTTCGGCCGTAGAGGGTAACCCGTGATGGGGCGGAACGGATGCATTCGTCCACCAGGTGGGGAGGGATTTTGACCATTTTGGTTTGCCGGTCGACCTGGGCGCCGGCGTTTTCGAACATCTCCAGGGCTTCGCCGTTCTCCACGAAAATACCTGTCTTTTGCAGCAGTTCCAGGGTAGCCAGGTGGATATCTTCCAGTTCATCCTCGGCCAGGATGTCGAGGTGCAGCCCCCAGGTTCTTTGTGTACTGCCTAAAAACGGTTTCATCGATTCACCTCCTTTTGAACTACAAAAGCACAAAGTTAGATTTTGGAAAGTGCTTTTGGGGATTTTTTTGAAATAGGAATAAGAATTATAGACCGTTAAAACGGTTCACGTATGCCACAAATAGAGCGTCATTTTGACAGATGCGACCCATGGCGGATAGGTCTGGTGTGACATTAAAATTTTTCATGGCGATATTTTAAAGAAAAATTGACAATAAGTCAAGAAAAAACTAACTGAATGTCCCCTAATCCTCATTAAAAATAAATCGGGGTGATTGACAAAACGTGTTAAAAATATTATATTAGGGCAAGAGGTTTAAATGGAAAAATTTACCGCGGTTTATGAAAAAATAGGTGATTGGTGGCTCGGGTATGTGGAAGAATTGCCGGGGGCCAACACCCAGGGAAGAACAAAAGAAGAAGTTCAGGAAAATTTAAAAGAAGCTATTCAGCTTATTATTGAGGCGAACAGGGAATTGGCTCGCCGTGAATACGAAGGGAAAAGATCCATAGTAGAGGAATTGTTGGTCGCTGTTTAATGAAGCGAAGCGCCCTATTAAAATACCTAAAAAAGAATCAGTGCAAATTTTTCCGTGAAGGGGGAAATCATACCATTTATTGGAATCCTGCGAATAGATGTACCACCGCAATCCCAAGGCATAAAGAGATCCTGGATAAATTGGCAGAAAAGATATGTAAAGACCTTGGAATTCCATCTATAAAAAAATAAGAACCGCACTTCTCCGCCTACCTACTGTTTGGAAAAATAGGGGCCAGGGATCGGGATTCAGGGGTTAGCTTTAAAACAATCAGTAAAATCTGCGTAATCGCCGATACGTGGACGATTGTTTTTTTTCTTCGCGGTCCTTCGCGGTCTTCGCGGCTATTTTAATTCGTTTCATTCGTGGGCAGGGTTTTGGCCACCAAGGCACCAAGACACCAAGAATTTTTTATAATAAAACCTCTTGGTGAACCTTTGTGTCTTAGTGCCTTTGTGGCTAAAATTTTTTTTTATTCGTGGGCTGTTTTTACATCTCCACCAGGAGATGATAAAGAATGGTTTCGCCGTCATTGCAGTGGTGATAATTGGCCTGCCCCGTATCCTCCTTCTTTTCTTCATCATTCATCATTCATCATTCATCATTCCATCGACTTTCCCTCCTTGTTTTCCTAGGGATTTTTGTAAAAATTGGCATTTATTCATAGGAAAAATTGTAATCTTTTACAAAATATCATACAATAACACCCATGAAACGTGAAATATATAAAAAGCTGCTTGACTGGAAAAACAGCAGGGATAGAAAACCCCTGATCCTGAAAGGCGCGCGCCAGACCGGCAAGACTTACTCGTTAAAGGAATTCGGGCAAAAAGAGTTTAGACAGGTGCACTATATCAACTTCCAGAAAGATAAAACCGCGTGCGATATATTTACCGGCAATTTATCGCCCCGCAAGATACTGGAAGCGATGCAGTTTTACCTGGAGACGACCATTGAGAAAACCCGGGATATTATTTTTTTCGATGAGATACAGGATTGTCCCAGGGCGTTAACCAGTTTGAAATATTTCTGCGAAGATATGCGGGAACTGGCGGTGGTAAGCGCCGGGTCCCTCCTTGGCGTAACACAAACCGTTGAACCTTTTCCCGTGGGGCAGGTTAATTTTTTAAATTTATATCCCATGTCATTTGAAGAGTTCCTCCTGGCTGTAGGTGATGAAAACGTATACGCTAAACTGCATAACCTCCGGTATCCCGATACCATCCCCCTGGTGCTGCACCAACGGTTAATGGAAAAACTGAAAGAGTATTTTATCGTGGGTGGATTGCCGGAGGTGGTGGGTACATATTGTACGTACATGGAAAACAAATCCGAAGCATATTTAAATGTACGTAAAAAGCAGGAAGAGATTGTCACGGCGTACAGCAGCGATTTTTCAAAATATTCCGGTAAAGTCAATGCCAATGAGATCGCAGCCATTTTCGAATCGATTCCCGCGCAACTGGCCAGGGAAAACAAAAAATTCAAGGCTTCCGAGGCAATACCGCAGGGACGTTTCTCCCGTTTGAAGTCCCCTATCGATTGGTTGATCGGGGCAGGTCTATTAATAAAAGTTAAAATTATCAATTCGGGCGAAATACCATTTGAAGCTTTTACCATGGATAATCGTATTAAATTGTACATTTTCGATGTGGGCATACTGGGGGCGCTGGCGCATATTCCGCCGAAGAGTATTTACCTTGAAAACGATTTCTTTTCAACTTATAAAGGCGCTTTTTGCGAGAATTATGTGGCCCAGGAGTTTATTTATTCAGGCAGTGGGCAGTTGTACTCATGGATGAGTAATACCGCTGAAGTAGAATTTACCAGGGAGATCGACGGCCAGGTTTACCCCATTGAGGTAAAAGCCGGTCAGTCGGGAAAGCTTAAAAGCCTTAATGTTTTTGCCGCCAAATACCCGGCCCCATATCGTACGCGGATAAGCGCCAGGAACCTGGAATTTAATGAACAATCCAAAATTCATAATTACCCGCTTTATCTCAGTTACAGGTTTCCGCTGACGCCAACCAGTGGGTCAGGTGAGTGATAAGTGGTGAGTGGGGAGCGGTGAGTGGCGAGTGATGAGAAGCAATAAACCCACGGAACACACTGAAAACACGGAATAAGTGGATTCAAGCTCCTATTCCATTTATTTTTTTTAATTCACAGATAGGTTTAGGTGACAGGCGAAAAGCACCGCTAAAAAGCGCCGGGACAGATTCTTTGCGGCAAAACAATGATTAAAATAATTCGGGGACAGCCAAATTTTTCTCTATTCTCCGCCTACCTACTGTTTGAAAAAATAGGGGCCAGGGATCGGGATTCAGGGGTTAGCTTTAAAACAATCAGTGTAAATCTGCGTAATCGCCCATACGTGGACACGCGGCTTTATATAGAATGATGAATGATGAATGATGAAGAGCGGCGCCCGTTGGGCAATTTTTTAAAACGCCGAAGGCGTTGAAAAACCTGTCCGCGGGACGCCTCTTTAAACAACCACAAGGCAGCGTCGCGTCTGCCCGATTATTTCAAAATGCCATGACTTTTTCTTCATAATGGACTATCGGAACGGGAATCGTTGGCGCTTTACCGATTCGATTCTTGTCTTTAAGTATCCGCGCTATCTGTTTGCCTACATCGGCATTCACAATTTTTTCCCCACATTGGGGACAAACACCGGCCGGGATGTTCTCGATTACCACCAATTTATTTTTAATCCAGAAGTCCTGCCGGATAACCATCTCTGTCATCAGAGTGTTGCATATATCACATTGCCCATAATCATACATTTTGTCGCCTACTATTCATTTTTTTTCAAAACATTTCCTCCTTGCTACTATGCTCTACAATGCTCTACAGCGCAACAATAACATAATACCGGAGAAAAAGCAATCCCCATTCCCATCATTTCGATCCTGGAATCAGGGAAATCCCACGGGCAACGCCCAAATCCCAAACCACAAAAGACAAACAACAAAACAAAAACAAATTCCAATGTTCAATCATACCATTTCCGGGAAAAGAAAAAAAGGCCACGGACGAACACGGACAAAACACGGACAAAAAAATGAGAAGGTGAGAAAAAGATAGAATGATGAATGATGAAGAGCGGTGCCCGCTGGGCAATTTTTTAAAACGCCGAAGGCGTTGAAAAACCTGTCCGCGGGACGCCTCTCCCTCTTTACTGTTTTCCTGTTTTCTGTTAAAATTAAACTATGGATAAAAAAAAACTTAAATCCATATTCTGGGATTATGATGTCGATTACACAGGGGAGGAGCTATATGATTTCCTGGTGGGGAAAAAAGAAATCAACGAGCTTACCAGGAACCGTGTTATTGCGAGGATGTTGACCTCCATGCGCTGGTACGACCTGGTCGATATCTTTGGCATCCCGCAGTTGTATAAATTCTTAAACGATGATGTTTTCAAGTTTATCTGGAAAAAAAGTCTAAAAAACCGCTTTAAAAATGTACGAGAAACCCTATCTGTAAAAAGCTAGCCTTCAAATGGGATGAAATTATCCACGAGGCAGACCAAAAAGAAGCCATTGAAGAACTAATGGTTTTCGACCTTTTGAAAACATTCCCCACCCATATGTTTCAACAAATCCGCTGGATTGATCATATAAAATATGACGATTTCGAAAAAGACAGACAAATTATACTCCGGGACCTGGTGGGCAAAAGTCACAATTCCCTTTTCATTTGAGCCGCGAAGGTCCCGGCAGTATAGGAATAATTCTGGGACAGCCAAATTTTTCTCTTTTAAAGAAAAATTCAAAATAAGTCAAGGAAAAAGATAAAAACAGGGACCCACAGATTAAGCGGATTTCACAGGTTGTTTTTACCCTTGTATAAGTTGTGAGTGGTTTACCAGGTGAGAATTTGGAATCAACTTAATTTCCAGGGAGCACCCGACGGCCTTCGCATATTTTTTCAGGGTAGTAAGGGATGGTGAATGCTTTCCTACCGATTCAAGGCGCGATACAGCGCTTTTTGTCGTTCCCATTAGCTCCGCAACCGCTTCTTGCGTGAGCCCGGACCTGGATCGCGCTTCAAGCATCTGACGGATAAGTTTATATTCTTCATCCAGGGCCTCATATGCTTTTTTGAATTCTCTCCGCTTCAAGGCTTTTTTAAGGAAAGCCTCATGCTCATGAATAACCGGTTGATATTTTAATTCAGGCATTCTTTACCTCCTTCATCCTTTTTCGGGCAATTCTTAACTCTTGCTCCGGTGCATCTGGCGTTTTCTTTCTGAAAGAGTGGAGTATCATGATCCGCCGTCCGATAAGAAAACAGTAAAACACGCGCCCAATACCTTCCCGACCGTGTGGCCTCAGTTCGAAGAGGCCGCCTCCCATAGGACGCGAGTGTGGCATGTGCAGATTCGGCCCGAACTCCATCAAAAGCTCTACAAGCCGCGCAAAGTCGGCCAGTATGCTGTCAGGCCAGCCTTCAATCTCAGCTTTGACACGAGGATGAAAATATTCTATGATATAATTCATGAATGCAATGTTAGCATATTTGCTAATTCCGGTCAACTGCTAAACCTGAATTCACCGCCACATTTTAAAATCTCAGGCGTGACGTTAATCCCTGGAGCGCCCTGCGAGCCCAATTTTCGAGGAACGAAAATCGGCGAGGCGGGTTCCGGAAGCCGAGGACCAGTGTAGCGCGTAGGAATGAAGCGGAAGGGATTACGTCTACAGCCTGAAAGAATTAGGCGGTGAATTTAGGTTTTACATATAGGTTGTCTTTATTGTTCTATACCTCGCCGGGAAAGTTTCCCCAAAGCCCCGGCAAGATTTTTCTCACTCCCGATAAGATCGCTTGAAGCTCGGAGAAGATTTTACTTGGCCCCGATAAGATTTTTCCCGCTCCCGGTAAGACTCCCCGAAGCCCCGACAAGATTTTCTTCGCTCCCAATAAGATTTTTTCTGCCTCTGATAAGATTTTTCTTGCTCCTGACAAGATTTTCTGGGGCCCTGGGAAGATTTTTTGATGCCCTGGGAAGTTTTTCCTTGGCCCGGCCAAGATTTTTTAAAGGTCTGGGAAGATTTTTCTAGCCTCGGGGAAGATTTTCCAGTGGTCAGGGAAGTTTTGTCTTGGCCCGGACAAGATTTTTTAAAGGTCTGGGAAGATTTTCCTGAGGTCAGGAAAGTTTTTCCCTGGCCCGGACAAGATTTTTTGAGGGTCTGGGAAGATTTTTCTAAAGCCGGGGAAGTTTTTCTATCGCCCTGGGAAGTTTCCCCAACGGTCTGGGGAGTGGGGCCGGGGTAAAGAACGGTTATTTCTGCCATCGATCATTCCATTTCATGACTCATGGGAGAATCCGGCGCATTCGCGGCTGTTAAATAAGGGCTCCCGGCTGTTTCCAACATAATAATTGGCCTGTCCCGTATCCTCGTAATAAAAATAGCCGCGAAGAACGCAAAGGACCGCGAAGGTTTAAAATCCGAATTTCGAAATTCGAAATCGCGGAGTTCCAAACAAATGCCAATGGCCAAATCCCGAAGGGCAAATCACAAATTACAAACCACAAATTACAAACAAATTTCAAAAAGATAATGAACAAAAAAACAAACAAAAACTTCGGTGTTTTTAGCGTCTTCTGTGGGCTTCCGGTTTCCTGGAGGTAGATTGTTTTTGTTTCGATCCCGGCTCATCCGGGGCAGGGGCCAAGAAAATGAAAATGTATTGACAATGTATGGATATTGCAATATACTTGGAGTGGAGGTAAAAATGACTCAAGCGTCAGCAACATTAACAATAAGAACCAACAAATCCTTAAAAGATGAAGTCGGAAAAATATTTAGCCAATTGGGCCTGAATCATTCCGCCGCGGTTAATATGTTTTATCGCCAGGTACTGACCCATAAAGGAATACCTTTCGACGTCAAAATTCCAAATAAACAGACCCTAAAGGCCCTGGAAAATTCTCGAAAAAGGAAAAATTTGACTACCTATAAAAACAGCGAAGAATTATTTGAAGATATGGGAATTTAAATGTTAACAGTAAGGACTGAAGGCAGATTTAAGAGAGATGTTAAAAAATTAGCCAAATCCGGCTCACAAGACATGTCAAAACTTAAGACCATAATACAGAAGCTTGAGGCAAGAGGATGGCTTGAAAGGGAGTATAGCCCACATCCTTTGTCCGGTAATTGGAAAGATCATATGGAGTGCCATCTAGAGCCTGATTGGCTTTTAATTTATCGCATCGATAAAAAATACAATGAGTTGATATTGGTAAGAACCGGTTCTCATTCGGAACTTTTTTGAAAGTTTGCCCGTTACACGTGTTACACGTGATAACAACCATTATTGTTGCCAGGGGAAGGGGAGTAAAAAAAAAGGTAAAGATTTATAAAAATTGACTAAAAACCTAAAAATTATGCTATCATTATAAGTGGTTAAAATAATGTGAGATGTTAAAAGGGAGGTAAAGAAATGGAAAAACTAATCGTTTTCTTATTGAGTGCGTTAATATTCTTCAGCCCGATGTTTTCCGGGCCAGGGAATAATGAAGGAATAGGGGGCGCAGAAGCTTTACTGCAGAGCGAAGTGTCCCGTATCTGTCTATCTTTTGAACATTATAAAATGCAAGATGGCTGGACGCCGGTGGTGTTATCCATGGGGGAAATCAATTGCCTGCTGTGGATGGATGAAACGGGGAGAGTTTCGGAGTTGCGGGAACCCGGCGCTCCTTTTGTAGAACCGGTTTGTCTTATCGATGTTTCGACCCAAAGCCTGTGGAAGGAAGCCGACGCCCTTTATTTTGATGTTTATGAGCAAAACAGTATGCGTACCCGGTGGAGACTTTCACCCGGAGGTACGGCGGGAACGGTGACAAAAAAAATCCTTTTCCGGGAAAAAAGCGGCGTCGATCTTTGCCTGGGAACCCTCCGGTTGCAATTGAAACATGTAGCCTGGGATATCAAGGAGTTTTCCCCCGGACTTTTCCATGTGCAATTTCACGGGCCAACGATAGCAATGCACCAGTCATTGGTATATGAAAAAGCCGCGGGAATAATCTATTCCATTCATGAATGGAATAACAAGTATGCTCGCGAAAAAAGTTTTATCCAGACTGCAAAGCCTGGGAAGCCGTCCGTCGCCGCCATTCCCTCCCAGGAAAGAGCAGCGCTGATTGCCCTGTACAACAGTACAAATGGAGATAACTGGAGATATAACCATGGTTGGAAAACGCCGCCCCTTGCCGGAGATGGTTTTGCCCTGCCCGGGACGGAAAATTCATGGGTGGGGATATCCTGCGACGCAGGAAACACAAAGGTTCTACATATATCTTTAAGCTATAACAACCTGGTAGGTACCCTTCCCTCGGAATTGGGAAACCTGGCAAATTTGCAAGAACTTTATCTTTTTGAAAACCAGATCAGCGGTAGTATACCTCCGGAACTGGGAAACCTAGCAAATTTGAGAAATCTTGATCTTTTTGAGAACCAGCTCAGCGGAAGTATACCTCCGGAACTAGGAAACCTGCCAAATTTATACGTACTTGCACTTTTTTCAAACCAACTCAGTGGCACTATACCCCCGGAACTAGGAAATCTGTCAAATTTGTATTACCTTTATCTTAACGCAAACCAGCTCAGTGGGAGTATACCCCCGGAACTGGGGAACCTTGGTCTGAGTTACCTTGATCTTTCTTCGAACCAACTCAGCGGTACTATACCCACGGCACTGGGAAATCTACCATATTATATTATAGACCTTAATCTTTCCTCGAATCAGCTCAGTGGCACTATACCTCTGGAACTGGAAAACTTGAGATGGCTGAATAAACTTGATCTTTCCTCGAACCTGATCTGCGGCATTATACCGTCCAATTTTATCAACTTGACGGATCTTGTTGATTTAGATTTAAGGTGGAATGCATTGTATACGAATGATATTATATTGAAAGATTTTCTGAATTCAAAACAAGACGGCGGCGATTGGGAAAGTACCCAGACAATCGCAGCTACGAATAAAACCGCAACTGCTATATCCACTACAACTATCGATATCAAGTGGACGCCTATTATTTATACATCCGATACCGGTGGATATAGGGTATTTTACAGCACCATCCATGAGGGACCATATACCTATTTCGGCATGACCCCGGACAAATTGGTGTCTTCGCTCACTGTCACTGACCTCAATCCTGATACTTTATACTATTTCGTAATTCAAGCCAGGACATATCCTCATTACTACAACCAGAATACAGTGGACAGCGAATACAGTGCTGAAGTATCGGCTTCAACACTTAATCCACTTATCCTGGCTTCTCCCAACGGCGGCGAATCCTGGTGCATAAATATAATACGGAATATCACCTGGTCCACTTCGGGACTATCCGGCAATATTCGACTCGAACTGTGGAAAGCCGATAAAAAATTAGGCGCCCTCGCCGCCAATATTCCCATTGGCAACGGGAATTATACCTGGTTCGTAGGAAATTGCGGCCCAGGAATTGCATCGCCTGGAAACGACTACAAAGTAAAAATTATTACTGCCAACGGTTTGTATAACGACGCCAGCAACGCAACATTTTCCATTGTGCAGCCCTCCCTAACCCTGACCTCTCCCCGCGGCGGTACAAATTGGAACCTGGGGACCCTACAGAACATTACCTGGACCTGGGCGGGCCTTACCGGTAATGTGAAGCTTCTGCTGTTTAAGGATGGCGTGCAGGTAGGCGTTATTGCCCGGGGCATTCCCATTGCCAATGGAACCTATGCCTGGACCGTCGGAAAACACTTCGGGGGCATGGCCCCTGTCGGTAGTAATTATTCCGTGAAAATCCGCAGCGAAGACAATAGTTTCTATAATTCCGGGAGCGGCGCCTTCAAGCTTCAATGAAAATAGCCACCAGGGCATGCAGGTGCGAAGGCACAAAGAAACACCAAAGAAATAATTTTGCCTGTCCCCAAATCCCAAATCGCCAAATCGCCCAATTGGTTTTTCGCTTCGTTACGCAGCTTTTGTATCTTTCGGCAGGCTTGCATTATATTTATTTTTCTTTTAAAATAAGATATGATAAATAACCGTTTGAACCTGTTAATAATAAGGAGCTAAACAATGAATCAAATTGAAGAAGATGACCTTCGACGTTTTAAATCGTTAGTAGGATTAGAGGATGTCAATGGCCTCTTTGACGCAGGTATCCGGACCATATGGGATTATGCCAAGGCAGACCCCGGGGTACTGGAAAAACTGACCGGTCAACGAAAAAATGAGTTGCTTGAGCGCCGGATCGCAGGGAAAATTTACCTGAGAAGTGGCCTGGAGCCCGAAATTTGCCTTCGCCTGGTGAGTGCGGGCGCCCACAATTCCTGCGAAACCTTATCCCTGGAAAGTGAAAACCTGGAACTTAACGAATGGGAAGACCGATGTTTTCAAATGGCAAAGCTTAACATCGCTTATGAAAACATCCGGGGATTCCTGGCTTCTGGAAAAACCGGGGATAAAGAGGCTATCCTGGCCCAGATAGAAAAAAAGACCCCAAAAGAAAAAGAAGCGGCAGTTAAAAGTGTGGAGATTATTTGTACTCTCCGGCAGTTTCGCTGGCTCAGGGCCGAGTTTGAGAGTAAAGGCGGTGAAGCCATCGATCCTGAAAATCTCGCTAAGATCGTGGCGGAAATCCCCGAGGATGACGTACGCGCCATTATCGAGAACCTGGATAAACAATACGCAGACGTATTACCCCAAAAGGAACAGACCAAAGGTCTTGGCGCGGGAAAAAGAAAGGGCGGCGGAACTGCCGGCGTTGGCGAGGCCGGCGGCGCCGTCGGTGATAGCGGACTTCTTAATACCATCATTATTGAAGGCATCGGGCCTAAATATTCGGCAATACTCGCCGATACCGGGATTTCCATTGTCGAGGATTTACGAATTATGAATGCCGCTGGAGTGAATGCCCGGACACATATTTCCCTGAAGAGGCTCAGGAAATGGCAGGGGGCTGCGATTTTACTGCAAATACCCGGCGTAGACGTCCAGGTGGCGGAAGCTTTTACCGCGGCCGGTTACCTGGATATCCGTTCTATCGCATATGCGCAGCCCATGAATCTCTATCACGCCATTGAACGGGCAAGAACTCCCAGGGACGCCAAAAATATGATCCCGGATGATTATCAACGGGTTATTACCCCTAATACGGTGCAGCAAATTTATAAAGCCGCATATGATATGTATTTTCCCGCTGTTCCGCCCACAACTCGCCAGGCCCTGAGTATAGCCCCCTATGGCGAATGGATACGCGCCGATGAAGCCAATTACGGCCCGGTTACCGGTACTCGGTATATTCGATATATCGTGATCCACGCCATGGCAGGATCGATGTGGGGAACGATCGATGAATTCAGCAGGCCCAATGACAGGAAAGCCAGCGCCCATTACCTGGTGGGCCGTAATAACGGCAGGGTAGTCCAGATGGTCGATGATAATGATGTGGCGTTTCATGCCGCCAATAACGGCGTGGACTGCCGGGGTTTTAGCGCCCCCGGATGCTCGGGAAATCGTACTACCGGTACATGGGACACCGGTCCCTGTAATTGCACCAGTATCGGTATCGAATTGGAAGACCTGGGCGGATATACCTGGGATAGCACCTGGATTACGGATGCCATGTACCGGGAAACCGCAAACCTTGTGAGCTATCTCTGCGATAGGTATGGAATCCAGAAACGGTTCGTGGGAAATTCGTTCGAATCTTCCGGTATCCTCGGGCATGAGCATGTGGCCGGTAAAACCGTAGGAAAAAATGATCCGGGACCGTTTTTTAATTGGGATCATTTTATAAAACTGGTTGACCCTCAACAGTCCTTTTTTGAGCCGCAGCATGAGGACGAAGGTAAGGGAGGTGGAGGTAAATAAGGTTTTTGCCACCTTTTTCTTTATTTATACTTGTAACCCCCCATTTCTTGAACAAGAAAGGGTTTGATAATATTTGACAAAGCAGATTTAAAATGAATTTTTTGTAGCAAATAGGACCACAGTGGAAGTTTTCATTTAGAAACTTTCCCGGCCCTTATTTTTATTTTCCCGGTTAGCAACCTGGGCAGCAATGTATCCCTGAGTTTTATTAATCGTTCCTTACAACGAATATTTAAAAGGATACGATTGAAAATGGGATGAACGGCCTGGTAAAATTGCTCCAGCATTGCCTGCGACGCACCCGGGATTTGAAGCCGGGAAAACAACCTGGTGTTTATATTCAAAGTCATTGTTCCCCCGGCGCTGAGCGCTTCTAACTCCGGCCCAATGGTTTTAAGATAAC
>Ga0315278_10000093_pt1 | contig 74717 bp, 47 predicted proteins | sample YL17G06_0_MG_FD_203880 | JGI IMG/M metagenome (GOLD analysis project Ga0315278, IMG submission 203880) | Sediment microbial communities from Yellowstone Lake, YNP, Wyoming, USA - YL17G06_0 | ecosystem: Environmental > Aquatic > Freshwater > Lake > Sediment | place: USA: Wyoming | collected... | reverse complement strand
TCCTCGTAGATGTTGCCTGCGATCATCGTTCTCTCGAGACGCCCGACGACTCTGCCGCGCTCTACGTGGTAACCCAACGCTTGGACTGAGAATTGGCCTTGTGGGTAGTTTGCGGAGTGGAAGCCGAGGCCTCCGGTGACGAGCAGACCATCGTCGATCTGGGAGAGGAGCTCCCTCCACGGCGTCCGACCTGGCTCGACGAAGACCTGTCCAGGCCAGGGATTCGGGGCAAGTTCCGTTCCACTGGAGAACAGCCGGCGCTTGTATCCGTTTCCGGTCGGCGCCTGAGCGAGCTTCGCTGATGAGTGCCGGTCGAGTAGGAAGGTCTTCAGGACCCCGCTCTCCACGACGGCACGCCGTGCACAGGGGGTCCCCTCGTCGTCGAAGGCTCGGGAACCTGGCCGATCTTGAGCCAGGGCGTCGTCGACCACGGTGAGGAGGGAGGAGAGGATGGACTGGCCCAGCCGATGGGCCAGGGGAGACGTTCCCTTGGCCACCGCCCCGCCGTCGAGACCACTGAAGAGCGGCAAGAGATAGAGGGACGCGGCCTCGGGTGCGAATAGGACCGGGTGGCGGCCCGTCTTTGGCGTGGAGGACGTCTCCGTCCAACGATACCACTCGACAAACTCGTCCAGAAGCTCTTCGGGCGCTTCGAAGGGGGAGACGGACGACGTCCATTTGGCAACCGAAGTACCCCCGCCCTCAATGGGGGCGTGGACGGCGAGAGTGACAGACGAGCCCTCATGCGCCACGTGGGTCCCTCCTGTCGTCTCCAACTCGATCTCCTCGTGGTTGGCGCTCGCCTGGATGGAGAGAGCCGCCTTGGGCAGAGCGGGCTTGACTCGTTCCCTTGTCCGTTCACACAGCCCGATCAACTGGGGCGCTCGGAGGCGCGACGTAGCCGCATCGTAGGGGTGGACGTTCGCGAACCGTCTCGATCTAGAGAAGGCGAACGGGGCTGGGTCGCCCAGCGCCGCGGTCGCCTTGGCGCGCGCCACGAGCCCGGGGTCGTCGGGGAGAACGCCGAACGCCGCGCCGAGCCGGCCCTTGTCGATCACGCGCAGGGTAGTGGAGAAGAGGTCATCCGCCGCCACCGCGGCCAGGCGAGAATCCCGGTAGCGGACCTGGATCCGCCGCTCCCGGCGGACATACAACTCGGCCTGCCCGACGCTCCTCTTGGCCTCGTTGATGAGGCGGGTCATCGCGTCCCCCCTATCGTGACTCGGTCAATCTTGATGTGCGGCGCCCCCTTGCCGCTCTTGCGATTGAGCTGCATCGGTCCTCCTCCACCTTTGCCGCAGCCGCCGCGCTCACCGAACTTAAGATCGTCTCCCACCATCGAGATTCCCTCGAGCGTCGAGAAGAGCTCGCCGCTCATGTTGACGTCGCGGACCATCTTGCCCAGACGGCCAGAGTGGATCTGGTGACCCCACTGCGCGCCAAAGCTGAACTGGTCACCCGAGGTCTGACCGCCCTTGGCCCCGACGAGGTAGTAACCGTCGTCGATGGACGCGACCATCTCTTCGAACGTTGCCGACCCAGGCTCAATGAGGATGTTGGACATGCGAACGATCGGAGTGAACTCCGCGTCCACGGCCCGCATGTTCCCAGACAAGGGCTCGCCGAATTCGGCGGCCGTCTCGCGTGAGTGGAGACGGCCCGTGAGCACGCCCGCGGTGATCAGGCGAGTCCTGACCGCCCTGACCCCCTCGTCATCCACGACACAGCCTCCGGGACGATCCAGGAGCGTAGGGTCGTCGCTTACAGACAGGATGGGGCGGCCGAGGCGAGTCCCCAAGGTGAGACGGGCCCTGAACGAGGGGTTGTCCTGGATGCCATCGGCCTCGGAGAGATGGCCGAACGCTTCGTGGATGAAAACGCCTGCCTCGTCTGGGTCTAGAATGACTGGGACGGCGCCTGCCAACACCGGCACGGCGGAGAGCAGCTGCCGGGCGTGGCCGACCCGCTCGAGGAGCTCTTCGTCGCGGTGGAGGAGATTGGCTAGGTCATCGTTTCCCCCGAACGCGAAGCGGACTCGCTCGACGAGGCTTCCTTCCTGGACAACGATCAGGCCGACGATGTTGACGATGAGGAGCTCGTATTCGACAGCCGTCCCTTCCGTGTTCACGAAGAAACGATGGGAGTGAAACTCGTCGTACTGGCAGTCGGTTGTCACGACTTGGGGCTGTGCAAGGATGAGCGAGTTGTAGTGCTGGGTGAGGTCCTGTTTGTCCTTGAGCGAGAGCCTCCGCGGATCGTTCCTGGGTGAGAGGAGGAACGCCCCGCGCTCCGCTGGCGCTGGCGCCATGCGCAGGGGGTGATCGCGCCGGGAGCCCACGAGGCGAGCGGAGTCGGCCGTGGCATGCGCCAGGGGGCGAGCGTCCGTGAGCCGGCTAAACGAGGCAATGGCCTTGCCATCTGCGGTGTAGGCGCGGAGGTGTCCGCCGTGGGTGGAGGTCGCTGCGACTTCGCGGAGCTCATTTCCCTCGTAGCAGACGAGCGTCTTCTCGTTCTCCTCGTAGCGGATGTCCGCGTAGTCCACGGGAAGGTCGGATATCACCTGAGCAAGAGAGTCCTTCAACGGGCCTCCTTCGTCTGTGGGGATCCACGTGATTCTACTAGGCGCCGGACTGGGGGCAAGAGTCTTCCCATTGCGTGGCGAGGGAGCTTCCATGGGCACGGTCCGGGTAGGCAGGTTCCGGAACCTGGACCGGGCGCTATTGTCGTGACCTGCCCTTCCCGACGGCGTTCTCACGGTAGAACAAGACAAGGATGGCGGAGAGAAGCGGGAGGAAACCGATCCACGTCATCACGGGCACGAGGCCGTACAGGTCAGCGAGACGTCCCAGTGGACCGAGCGCGAGACCTCCGATCCCCCAGGCGAATCCCATGACCAGTCCAGTCACCAGTCCTGTCCTGCCGGGAAGGCACTCCTGCGCCGCCACGATTCCCACAGGGTTGGATGCATAGAGGAACACCCCTGCCAGGGCAAGGAACGGAAGGTGCAGGCTTCTTGGCGCGTAGAGAAAGGCAAGCAGGAAGGGGGTGGCCAGGAGCATCGCCCAGAAGAGGATGGGTTTCCGTCCGTGTCGATCGGAGAGATGGCCGGCCGCGTACTCACCTGCTGCCCCCGCGAACCAGAATGTGGTGAGGCCGGCTGCCGCAACGAACGGGGATCCCCCAAGCGACGTGATGAGCACCGCCATGAAGTAGGAGAAGGTTGTCCCGGCGAGGGAGCGAAGAACGATCGCGATCCACAGGATAGCGAACCGCCTAGGGAGTCTGACAGTGCAGTCGCCATCTGCCTGAGCGGGAGAGGGGGGTGCCTCTCGCGGTCCTCGGGGTGCCCGAAGCAGTCGGATTCCAATCAAGAGGACCGCTGCGAGTCCTGGGATGACTAGCCACGCCGTGCGCTCAAATCCGAACGTCATGACGAAGGGGACGACCAGGATCGGCGCCAGGGAGGCGCCGAATGTCCCTCCCGAGCCGAAGAAGGCCATGAGGAGTCCTCGGTTCCGATCGGCTCCGCGCCCCACGTATGTCGCGGCAGCAGGATGGAAGAGAGCGGACCCCAAACCTGACGCGAGCATGAGAAGAGCCAGAGCCGGATAGCTTAGGGCGAGTCCGACGAGGCTCATCGCGATGACGGTGACGGCGGGCCCGACGACAGCGAAAACGGGCCGCTCCATTCGGTCGACGAGTAGACCGAAAATGGGTTGAGCCAAGGAGTTGATGACGATCCGGAATGTCCCGAGCAAACCGGCCATGGCGAGCGAGAGGTCCAGACGCTTGATGAGAAGAGGGAGCAACGGTGTAAGCAATTCCCCGTACCCATCGTTGACGAGGTGGCCGAGGAAGAGGATCGCCGTGCGTTTCCACGGGCTGCTCGTCGCGCGTGACGTCATGCGCGTGGGATCGGCCCCCCGTGCCACGTGGTGGTTCCGGTGATCTCGGTCGTCACCTGCCGGCTGCGGGCTCTCGCGCTCAGAGAAGGGCCTCGACGTCGCTCGACCGGAGGCTGTTCGGATGGCCGACGTAGCGGATCACGCCCTGCCGGTCGAGGAGGAAGGTCCGGGGGATGCCCACGGCCTTGCTTGCGACGCCGTAGAGCTGGGTGAGGGGGCTTCCAGCCTTCTCTCCGGGCTCCCAGATGCTCACGAAATCGCGGTAGCCATTGGCGTCAAGGAAGTCAACGACGGTCTGTTCGCTCGCGTCGGTGCTCACGGCCGCGACGACGAGCCCCCTTGCTCCGAACTCGCGGGCAAGTTCCTGCAGGTGCGGCATGCTTGCCCGGCAAGGTGGGCACCAGACTCCCCAGAATTCAAGCAGGACAACCTCCCCCCGCAACTGGGACAGCGTCACAGTTCCCCCATCTGTCCTGTGGGCAGTGAAGTCGGGAGCGGTTTCTCCGACCTCGATGCCCACCGGGGGCCCTTCGTCGCTCACAGTGATCACGATGTCCGCGCTCGAGGAGGCTCCTCGAGAGTTGGTGATGGTGAGGACGGAACGGTAGGACCCCGGGACCTGGAACGTGTGGTGGAGGACGACGTCGATGGTTGTGCCCTTTGCTGCGTCCGATCCGTCCCCGAAGTCGAGGCGGTACGAGATCGCGTCGCCTCCTGGATCGCGGCTGTAGGAGAGGTCGTAGGCCACGTCGAGGGGAACGCGGCCGGTGACGGTGGGAACGTGGAGGACGGCAGTCGGCGTGGGGTCAAGCGCGCAACCACCCAAGCCAAGAGCCACGAGAAAGACAAGCCAGACTCCCCCTCTTCGCCGCATCGTTCCACCTCCCGTCGCTAGCTGGGTCAATCGTAACCTGCGGAGGATGAGCGAGAAAGAGAGACGGGCACGCCAGGCGCGGACAGGGTGCCGTGCTCGGCGTCGCGCACATGTCCGCTCGCTATCCTGGGACCTGGCTGGGCTGCGCGATCGACGTCCGAGGAGAAAGGACAAGGCGAGGCGGCCGTCACCGGGACCGTTGCCCATGTCCCAACGGTTGACACTTTCGCGCGCAGGGGCTATGATGCACTGTGATCAAGCGATGTCTCTAAGCCAGTTCAGGGTGCAACCTCTTCTCATCTACATTGCCGTGCCCCGCTGAGGGGCGCCGCGGCCTTCCGCTCTGTCCATTCTGCCTTCGAAGAGTCCTTCTGTTGTGTGATTGAGCATTCTCCAAGGAGCAAACGATGGAACGATACCCGAGGCTGGTCAAGGATCCGGTCGCTCGCGAGGAGGAAATCCTCAGGTTCTGGAGCGCGACCGACGCCTTCCAGAAGTCGCTCGCGCGGACACAGGGCGGCCCGCGCTACGTCTTCTTCGAGGGGCCTCCCACGGCGAACGGGAAGCCCCACTTCGGTCACCTGATCCCTCGCGTCTACAAAGACCTCTTCCCGCGGTATAAGACGATGAGGGGCTTCTACGTCGAGAGGAAAGGGGGCTGGGACACTCACGGGCTTCCGGTCGAGCTCGAAGTGGAGAAGGCGATCGGCGTGAACTCGAAGCCCGAGATCGAGGCCTACGGCGTGGAGCGGTTCGTCGAGCGCTGCAAGGAGTCGGTTTGGAGGTACAAGGCCGATTGGGAACGGATGATCGAGCGCATGGGCTTCTGGATCGACCTGAAGAACGCCTACGTCACCTACACCGACGGCTACATCGAGACGATCTGGTGGGAGCTTGCGCAGATGTTCGAGCGGGGGTTCCTCTACCAGGGGCACAAGGTTCTCCCGTACTGTCCTCGCTGCGGGACAGGACTTTCCTCGCACGAAGTCGCCCAGGGCTACCGGGCCGTCGAGGATCCATCGGTCTCGGTCCGCATGCCGGTCGTCTCGGATCAGGAGTCGGCCTTTAAGCTTGAGCGGCCAGGGAAGACCTCGCTTCTCACCTGGACGACGACGCCGTGGACGTTGCCGGCGAACGTCGCCCTTGTGGTAGCGGCGGAGGAAGCCTACGTTGAGGTCGAGGAGGACGGCGAGAGGCTCGTCCTGGCCAAGGCGCGGCTTGGCGACGCGCTCGACCGAAGCTACGAGATCGTGCGCGAGGTGTGCGGTCGCGATCTCGTTGGACTACGCTACGAGCCTCCTTACCGGCTCCTCCAAGACAGCCTCGCCTATCGGGTCCTTGACGCGGGCTTCGTCACCGTGAACGAGGGGACGGGGATCGTGCACGCCGCTCCGGCCTTCGGTGAGGACGACTACGCGCTGGGCCAGGAGAGGGGACTCCCCTTCTTCCAACCCGTTGACCTGACCGGGCGATTCACCGGGGAGTTTGCGCTTTGCGCCGGCCAGTTCGTCAAGGACGCCGACCCCCTGATCATCCAAGACCTCAGGAGCCGTGGCCTCCTGTATCGATTGAAGGGACACGAGCACGACTACCCGTTCTGTTGGCGCTGCGACACGCCGCTCCTCTACTACGCGATGGACTCCTGGTATATCAGGACGACGTCCGTCAAGGAGCAGCTCCTCGCCTACAATGCGCGCATCCGGTGGTACCCGGAGCACGTAGGGACGGGACGTTTTGGCGACTTCCTCTTGAACCTCAAGGATTGGGCCCTGTCGCGAGAACGCTACTGGGGGACCCCGCTCAATCTTTGGGTGTGCGACGCCTGCGGTGAAGTCGTTGCCGTCGCCAGCCGCGCGCAGCTCGTGGAGCAGGCGCAGGACAAGGCGCTTGCCGCGTCAGTCGAGCTCCATCGTCCCTACGTGGACGCGGTGAGACTGGTCTGTCCAGCGTGCCGTGGGACGATGCAGAGGGTCCGTTACGTGATTGACACGTGGTTTGACTCAGGGAGCATGCACACCGCGCAGTGGCACTACCCGTTCGAGAACGAGAAACGCTTTCGGGAGAACTTCCCCGCCGACTTCATCTGCGAAGCGATGGAGCAGACCCGGGGCTGGTTCTACACCCTCCTCGCCACGAGCACGATCCTCCACGGCGAGCTCGCCTACCGGAACGTGATCGCTACTGGGCTCGGCCTCGACGAGAACGGCCTGAAGATGAGCAAGAGCAAGGGAAACGTGATCGATCCGTGGGAGCTGATCAGCGTCTACGGCGCGGACACGCTCCGCTGGTACCTCTTCTCGTCGAGCGCGCCGTGGAACTCCAAGCGGCTGGGAGAGGCGGACATCAAGGAGCCGCTTTACCGCTTCCTGGACACGCTCCGGAACACCTACGACTTCTTTGCTCTCTACGCCTCGATCGACGGTTTTGACTCCGAGATCCATCGGGCGAACGAAGAGGACCGGACGCTCCTTGACCGGTGGATCCTCTATCGGCTGGCCAAGGTGACCGAAGGGGTGGTGGACCGTCTGGAAGGCTACGACGCCATGGCGGCGACCCAGCTGCTCGAGGGCTTCCTCGACGATCTCTCCAACTGGTACGTCCGTTCGTCGAGGAGACGCTTCTGGCGTGGCGGGATGGGGCCGGACAAGGTCGCGGCCTACGACACGCTCTATCGGGTGCTGGTCGACCTGGCACGGCTGTGCGCTCCGTTCGTGCCGTTCATCAGCGAGGCGGTCTACCAGAATCTGCGTGGGAGGGAGGACCCGGAGAGCGTTCATCTCGCCTCGTACCCTGTGCCCAGAGAGGATCTCCTTGCTGACCCGGAGCTTTGCTCGCTGGATTCCGAGGTTTCGTTTGTCAGATTGGTCGTGTCTCTCGGGCATCAGGCGAGGAATCAGGCGCAGGTCAGAGTTCGCCAGCCGCTCCACAGAGCGTTCGTGGCGGGGTCTCCGCCCTCGGGTGGCGTGCGCCTCTCCGGACCCACCCTCGCTCTCGTCCGTACGGAGCTAAACCTGGAGGAGGTTGAGCAGAAGGTGAGTCTGGACGTGGAGGTCAAGCTCGTCGCGGCGCCGAACTTCAAGACTCTCGGTCCGCGCCTCGGTCCGCTCGCCCCGCGCGCCGCGGCCTGGATCAAGGGGCAGGACGGCCAAGGGCTTTCGGCCAGGCTGACCCAAGGCCCAGTCGCGGCCGACGCTGGGGGGGAGCGAGTTGAGATCCGGCTTGAGGACGTCTCTTTCACGACGGGGGTTCCGGAGGGCTTCGTCCTCGTGGAGGAGGGGGGGGTTCGCTTTCTCCTTGACGCCCGGCTTGACGAAGAGCTCAAGGAGAAAGGGCTCCTGCGCGAGCTCGTCCACCGGATTCAGCTCGCGCGCAAGGAGGCAGGGTTCGAAGTAACGGACCGAATCGAGGTGCGCTACGAAGGTGACCGCCGTCTCGAGGCCTGCCTTGCGGGAAACCGCGAGGAAATCGGGGGCGAGGTGCTGGCCGTGTCCATAGAGCGCGGGCTGCGGGGAGACGAAGAGTATCGACAGGATCTCTCGCTCGACGAGGGTCGGGTTGCGGTCGGTCTCACGCGCAGCGGCGGATCTCCTGTGCGATAGGGAGGGAAGATGGCGACAGCGATCCTCGGGATGCAGTGGGGAGACGAGGGAAAGGGTAAGGTCACGCATCTCCTGGCGAAGGGCGCCGATCTCGTGGTCCGCTTCAACGGCGGCCCGAACGCGGGACACACGGTCATCGACCGTGGCGTCCGCTTCGGGACTCACCTCGTCCCGGCCGGCGTGTTCTACCCGGGAGTTCTCTCCGTGCTGGCCAACGGCATGGTGATTGATCTTGAGGTTCTTGGTCAGGAGATGGCCGAGATCTCTTTGCACCTGGGCGGGCGGCCGAAGCTCCTTCTCTCAGAGACGGCTCACCTGATCCTCCCGTACCACCGGATGGTGGAGGACCTGGAAGGGATGACCGGGAAGTTCGGGACGACGCGGCGGGGAATCGCTCCCGCGTATCGGGACCGGGCGGCGAAGGCCGGGGTGCGCGTCGGAGATCTTCTGGCTCCTTCACGTCTTCGTGAGCGGATCGCGGAGCGGCTCGACGCGCTAGCGCGCGCGTGGCCGGGCTCCCAGGAGGTGCAGGGGCTCTCAGCCCAAAAGCTTGCTGCGGACCTCCTCTCTCAGGCCGGGCCCTTCCTGGAGGACATTGGAGATGCCTCCGGGACGATCCGTAGAGCGCTCGACGCCGGCCAGAACGTCCTCTTCGAGGGGGCTCAAGGGGCCCTTCTTGATCTCGATTTCGGAACCTATCCCTACGTTACCTCGTCGTCCACGACACTGGCCGGGCTTCCCAACGGGATCGGCGTGCCGTTGGTCGATGTGGAGCGTCGGATCGGCGTGGCCAAGGCCTATCTCACGCGGGTGGGTGACGGCCCATTCCCCACCGAGCTCTCGGAAGATGTTGCAGACTACCTGCGGGGGAAGGGAGGGGAGTTTGGGACGACGACCGGCCGACCCCGACGCTGTGGGTGGCTCGATCTGGTTGCGCTCCGCCACGCCGTGACCTTGAACGCTCCGACGCACCTGGCGATCACCAAGCTCGACATCCTCTCCGGAATGGACGAGATCAAGGTCTGCGTGGCCTATCGGCTTCGAGGATCCCAGATCTCCCGCTTCCCTCTGGCCGCGGAGGACCTCGCGCAGTGCACACCCGTCTACGAGACCCTTCCGGGCTGGAGTGAGAACCTGCGGGGAGTAAGGGAGTACGACGCTCTCCCGAAAGAGGCCCGATCGTATCTGGCCACCATCGTGGAGAACGTCGGGGTGCCGGTCGGGTTAGTCTCAGTCGGCGCGGCTCCAGAGGAAACCGTCGAGACCGGCTTTGACAGCCCGTGAGGGCGTTCGTATAATCCCCTCTCTAACCGGAGAGGACAAGGAGTCGGATCATGCAGCGGACGTTTGTGGCCAAGAACGAGGAGATCGGGAGGACCTGGGATCGCGATTGGTACGTTGTTGACGCCGAAGGGAAACCTCTCGGCCGCCTGGCGAGCGAGATCGCGGTCGTCCTCATGGGCAAGCACAAGCCCATCTACACCCCTCATGTCGACACCGGGGACTACGTCGTGGTGGTCAACGCGGCCAAGGTGGCGCTCTCGGGAAAGAAGTGGGACCAGAAGCTCTATCGGCACCACTCAGGCTACATCGGCGGCCTCAAAGAGATGACATACCGACGGTTCGTCAAGGTGCACCCCATTCTGCCGGTCCGCGAGGCTGTGCGTCGCATGCTGCCAAAGTCGAACATGGGCCGGCGCATGCTGCGGAAGCTCAAGGTCTACGCTGGGCCGGAGCACGCGCACGGCGCGCAGCAGCCGAAGGCCTTCCCTCCTAGAACACCCGTGGCATGAGGGGTTCGGGCTCTTGTCGTGCTGATCCCTTTCGGGCGGCGGGGAGACAACAAGCCTCTCGTGAGCGGGCGCTCAGGAAGCACACTCTGTAGACTGGGGCTGTTCTCACGACACCTCACCGACTGACAAGCCAGGAACGTGACTGGCGAAACACTCGGGCACCGTCCATTACTCTGCGATGCACGAAGACTCCTCGGGCGTCAACACGTCGCTGCGAGAGGTCAGAAGCAGGGCTCCGAAGATCAACAAGAGGGTCGTTGCGAAGACGAACAGCACAAGGGCACGATACCACCCAGAGGGGGAGTCCGCGCTGCCCCTCCCCCCGGTGGAGGCAATCGCCAGTCTTGCAGAAAGAATCGCGTTGTTGACAGCATCCTCGTCGAGCGGGATGTGTCTCCGGAAGGATCGCGCTCACACCAACGCCGATCTGATCCGATCACGGCACCGAGTTCGCGCTAGCGATCCATAATCACTGCCATACTCGGCGGCGTGCCCCCAATAGCGCATCGTGGTCTTGGGCTGGAGATCATGGACCTTGGGGCAGTCGGGCTACGCGCGCCGAATACGCTCACGTCGGTGCTCGCTGCCCAGTCGCCCTGCCGCCCCACAGGGATGGGCGCGACATCTGTCCGGGTCCCCTCAGACAAAGCCGGGGCCGAGCCTCGACACCCTTCCTTCCTCCCGAGTGGGCTATCCGCTAGCCTGCAAGCACCAAAGGACGCTAGCAAGCGGGTGGTGAGATGTGTTGATGAACAAGGCTCGTTGTCTCCTGTGCGCGGTCGTGGTGGGATTGGTCGTCGTCATGGGAGGCGTGTGCGGTCTCGGACAGCGGCAGAGAGTTGCTGTCTTCGTCCAAGCGGCCGCACCGATCGCCTCCGCGGACCTGGAGTACGTGAAGGGATATGCGAGCCAGCGCTGCGCCGCCATCGGGGGGGTGGACGTCATCTCCTTGGGGGAGCTGGTCTACGCGCAACGCGCGACCAACTTCTATCTGGGCAACAGCATCTCGCCCGAAGGCCTCACCAAACTCGCTGGGTATCTCGACGCCACACACATCGTTGTCTTCCGCATCGTGCGCTGGGAGGATTCGATCTCCTTCAAGCCAGAGCGGTCGTTGCTGATCCTGGGCGCCACTTCCTTCGCTGACGCCTCGCTCAAGCTGCTGCTCAGCCCTCTGGGGCTTCTGTTTGGCTTGGACAAGGAGGCGACCGTCGCGTTGTTCGCGACCGTGTTCGGTCCTTCCGGAGAGATCCAGTTCTCGACATACGCAACGTACGTGGACCGGCCGCTCTTCTCCTTACTGACCGCGGATCCTGTTGAGGCAGCCAAACGAGCGATTGATGACGCGTTGTATCAGCTGGCGGTGGCGCTGTAGGAGGAAGGCGGGATGGAGGAAAGGGTCTGCGCAACGGTGATCGCTGTTACAGACTTTCGGGCCGGGTTCTGCTAGAGTCGAGATGGCTTGTTGCTTTGATGAGGAATGAAGAATGAACGATGAGACAAAGGAGGTAGCAATGAAGGTGCAAAAGGTCAGTACCATTGGCCTTTTCCTCCTCTTCGTGCTCGCCTCTCTCCTGGTGTCAGCGGCGGCGTTCGCCCAGGGAGCAGGCTACTACACGGTGAGCCAGGGGGAGACGCGGGTGCAGATCACTCCGCTTGAGAGTGCCGCCAGCGCCGTCGACTACTACAAGTACCAGAACGGTCACGGCAACACGGGCCTGGAAAGGGCGAACACGGCGGTTCTCTTCCTGTACCGTGACACAGCCTCGGGAACGGTCTCGCTGTTTGTGATCCTGAGCGGGGTGGCAGGAAGCGCCGCGTCGGGCGGGAATACGCCGAACGTTATCACGCTTTCTGGCGTTCCGACCGGTGCGGACTTCCTCGTAAAGGACGACCCGGACGATTTTCGCGACAGTTGGCAGATCAGTCCGCCGACAGGGAGTTTCTCCAACAACTGGGACGCCGAGAAGGGCGATGGCGCGGTCATCGGTCCCCTGGGCACGGGCTTCTCCATGACCCTGTATCCCCAGTTCACGTCTGGGATCACGCAGGTCGTAGTTCTGTCAGGACCGCTTGCGTCTCCGCAGAGCACGGCACTGAATCTGACCGATCCCATCGTGTTTAGCGCGACCTCGCACGTGCCGCCTGTGGCGTCATTCAGCGTGTCCCCGACCGACCCTCGGTCGAACGAAGCCGTCACCTTCGACGCAAGCAGCTCCAGCGCCGCGTCAAGCAGCCGCATCGTGACCTATGACTGGGACTTCAACGGCGACGGGATCTTCGACCTCTCTACCTCCGATGCCAGGGCGACGTACACGTACACCACCGCAGGAACGTACACCGTCACACTGCGGGCGACGGACGATCAGGGCGCGAGCGTGCGCCAGTCCTCCGTCGTGACGGTCTCAACACTGTCGGTGACGGTCACCCGGACGATCTCCACGACAGAGGCGCTTCCTGGAAGCACGTTCAAGGTCGTGGTGCGCATTGAATCCCAGCGCGATCTGGCCGGGGCTGGCTTGCAGGAGAACCTGCCGGTCGGCTGGAAGATCAAGCCGATTGAGAACGCAGGCGCCGCTTTCAAGCGGGCTGCGGTGCAGTGGGTGTTCGTTGACGAGATCAAGGCGGGGACGACCAAGGTGATCTCCTACGAAGTCACGGTCCCGGATGGCCAGGAGCTCTTTGCAGCGACGCTCCCAGTGTGCTTCACCATCTCAGGGATCTTCCAGGCGATCACGCCCCGGTTCGAGATGCCGGTGGCCGGAGACTCCAAGGTGCAGGTCAGCTCTGCTCTGGACATCCTCGTGGCCATTGCCCACCTTGTCCCGCGCTCCTCTCCAGACGGGCAGGATTCGATCGACCTGAGGCTTTCGGAGAAGATCGGGTCGGGCCAGCTGGATCGGGCGCTAGAGATGTGGCGAGACGACGAGGCCGTGCCCTGGACTCAAGGCGCGCGCATTGACCTCGTGACCATGAAGACACTCTCTGCGTACGCGTACACGTGTACGCCCGTCGACATGGCCCTTCCACTTGTTCCCAAGGCCACCATCACGGCCGTGCGGACGATCGCCGCCCCGGTTCCATGCCGAAACGTTCTACTGAACTACTTCGGCCCCGATGGGCGCCCCGCGGGAAACACGTTCACGGTGAAGGTGGAGATCAGTGCCGACCAAGACCTGTACGGTGTCGGACTTCACGAGGAACTCCCGACGGGTTGGCAGGTAACGCCTATCCAGAACGACGATTTCACGTACAAGGCTTCTCGCATCGAGTGGGTGCTTCCCACGAAGCTTCCAGCAAGGACCACGAAGACGATCATCTATCAGGTCGAGGTTCCCCAGACGGAATCGATCGAGATGATGGGGAGCAACCCGTGCTACGTCAGCAGCAATGATCTCTCGGGCGTGGTCGACTCCGCGCTGCCGTGCCAGGACGTGATCGTCACCGGCGACGCCGGGGTTGACATCACCAACTGCCTGTCGGCGATCGTGGCCATCTCGCGGTGGGACGTGGAGAGGGACACGATCGACATCTCGTTGTCCAACAAGATCTCGTTCTTGCAGGTGCAACGCGCGATTGCGTTCTGGCTCGAGGACGAGGTGGTGCCCCGCACGTGCGGACAGACGATCGACTACGAGACTCTGAAGACGATCATCGCCTACTGGCTAACGGGCACCGACATCTGCGATCCGCTGCCTGCTGCGGTGCGCGGGACCTGTGAACCGGCCCCCGCACCCTGCGGCCAGTAGCGCAGAGAAGATGGCGCTTGCGCGCCAGGTCTAGGAGATGATGGAGATGAATAGGAATAGAACCGCGGCGAGGGGGCGACCCCTCGCCGTCCTTCTTGGTGCACTGATCGTCCTCTTGAGTCCTCTTGTCGCGGCGCAGTCACCGTACCTAGAAGTGCTGCAACAGCTGGAGCCACAGACGGTCTACGTGACGGGCACGACGGGGCAACCCCAAGTGGCTACCCTGACTCTCACGGTCGAGGGGACGGGCTCCGGGGGCCGCCTTCCGGTTGACTGCCTCTTCGTGATGGACACCTCGACGACCGCGTCCGTCGCCGAGGAGCAAAGCTTCATCTTCGGCCTGCTCAATCTCTTCTCGGCGCAGGACCGCATCGGACTCGTCACCTACTCCACTACCGCCAAGCTCATCGTTCCACTTGACGCGGACTCCTCGGCCTTCGGCGCGGCTCTGGGCCATCTTGCGGCCTCGGGCAAGTCGGCCCTGGGGGAAGCCCTCAAGGTGGGGCGGGACGAGCTCACCAAGCGTGGGCGGGAGGGGGCGATCCTCGTGGAGATCGTTCTCACGAACGGCCTGAGCAACAACGGCCGCGATCCGAGGGACGAAGGCGAGTTGGCGCAGAAATCGGGGATCCTTGTTGTGACGGTCGGCATGGGGACCGTGTTTAACCAGGTGCTGCTCCAAGAGCTCGCTACCATGACCGGAGGCGCGTTCTTCGCACGGCCGAGCGATTCGGTCGGGACCCGACTGCAGGACATCTTCACGGCCGACCTTGCAGCCAGAGAAGTGCTGGTTCAGGAGATCCTCCCATTTGAGCTGAAATACGTCCGAGCCACTCCTACCCCCACCCGAGTGAAGGCCAACTCGGACGGGACCACTTCCCTAGACTGGACGATCGCCTCGATCGACCTGGGAGGCCAGTGGCAGGCTCAGGTCGACATCCAGGCCCGCACGAAGGGTAGCTGGGCCACGAGTCGGAGCTCCTCGGTCTCCTTTGAGGACTTCCGTGGACGGGCGCAGAAGCTTGCCATTCCCAGCCTGACAGTCTTCGCCATCGAGCCGAACCGCGCCCCGCAGGCGTCGTTCGTCCTTGGGCCGGAGGCTCCTACGACGGCGGACAGCGTCCAGTTCACGGACACCTCGATCGGCACAGACGGGCATGTTGTGGCATGGACGTGGGACTTCGGCGACGGTGAGACAAGCGCTCTCCAGAGTCCCCAGCACCGCTTCGCTGAGGCCGGCACCTACACGGTGGCTCTGACGGTCTTGGACGATCTGGGGACGGCGTCGACTCAGGTCAGGACGACTCTCGAGGTCGCAAGCGGGCCGAACCTGGCTGCGACGCGAGCGATCAGCACGTGCATGCCGGACTTCCAGACCATCCCTGGGGGAACGGTGAGGGTGACGGTGACGATCAAGAGCTACACTACGATTGACGGACTGACTCTGCATGAGGAGATCCCCAGCGGATGGACGCTCACCCCGATCAGTCAGGAACGGGCGACCTTCCGCGCAGCAGGCAACGATTGGCTCTTCCTGGAGGCCCTTCAGGCCGGGGATGTCCGGGTCGTCCAGTACAGCCTGACCGCGGCAACCACCGTGAAGGCGGGACAGAACTACGAATCCGTATCGGTCAGCGGCCTGGTGGCGAGTTCCTCACCGAGGGTGTCCCTGATGGTCCTTGGGGATGACAAGATCACGTCCATGGCGGTGTTGCCGATTCCTGTCGTCATCTCGCGGTGGGACACCGACCAGGGGATGATCGATCCCTGCCTGCCTGACCGCATCTCGTTCGACCAGATCCAGTACGCCGTGTCGCTGTGGCTGTCTGGGAGTCCTGTTCCACAGACTGGAAACCAGAAGATCGATCTGAAAACGCTGCAGGACCTGATCGCCTATTGGCTGACGAATCGCTCGGTGTTCGAGCCGCTCCCATAGGGGGCGGCTCGCGCGGCGGGTGAAAGGGAGGGGACGTGAAAAGACGAGGATCCGTCGTGCTGTGTGGCGTTGGCCTATGGTTGGTGGTGGCCTGCGCCGTGGCGGGGGCCGGAGTCAACTTCGCTCCGTCAACGTACAACCCAAGCGTCGGTGAGGCGGTGACGTTTGAAGTCTGCGGAGCCTGCTTGGGAAGCGCCCAGTTCCGCTTCGCATGGGATTTCGGAGACGATGGCTCCGCCGGATTCGCCACAACCGACCTGTCCGTGACGCACCGTTTCGACCGAGAAGGGTACGTGCGGGTAGAGCTCTTGGCGAGGGATTCGAGCGGCCGTGCGTTCTCGCGAACGAAGGAGATCCTGGTGGGGGGGTCCCCGCTCGTCGCGGTGCGCGAAACGAGCGTAGAGGACCATGGAACGATCCTGGTCAGGGTCACGCTCCTGGCGCAGGCTGGCCTATCGAGCCTGGCACTGACAGAGACGATTCCGCACGGCTGGCAGGCCCAGGTGGTCGATGGCGGGGGGGTCGTCAATCCCGCCGGGGGATCTCTGCAGATACTCTGGATGGAATCGCTCGATTCCGGGCAGGAACGTGTGTTCACCTATCGTCTCCTCCCCACGGGCGCGGGCGGCCTTCCCGAGTTGAGCGGGGACGCCAGCGCCTATCGAAGGGACGTCCCGACCGGTGAGCCGCAGAAGCGGGTCAAGGTGACAGTCTGTGGCGATGTGACGATCCCAGACTAGTAGCCTGTAGGGCGTTGAGCAGGTGATTGAGGCGGGCGGCCCAGAGCCGCCCGCCTCTCCTTTGGATCGTCGATGACGGAGTGACCTCGTGCCCACCCCGCGCCTCCCTGGCCGGGCCCTACTCTCCGCGACGCCCTATGAGAGAGCGGAAGCCGATTCCCAGGACGACGAGAGACGCCAGTCCCAACCCCAGCGTGGTGGAGAAGCGGAGGCGAGTTCGCCATTCGAGGGCACAAGCCGCCAAGGCGAAGCCTCCTCCACCCAAGGAGAGGACCTTCAGCAACTGCCGGCGGGCAAGGCGGCGCTTGTCCACGGGTGGGAACGGATCGATGGCTCGCGCCGTCAAGGCCGTGTCCCATCCGAACAGCGCGAGGATCGTTGCGGCAACGACCAGATACGGTAGTCCTCCCGCGAGGGCCACGATGACCGAGAGGGCCACAAAGAGGACGAGCGTTGACGTGAGGGAGCGGACTCCCGTACGCCGCACAAGCAGCACGATCCACAGTCCGGCAAGCAGGGCCGCGCAGGACGTGACTGGGGGTACGAGGGAGGCCGTGGACAGGGTGGCCGCGCTCAGAGCCACCGACCCCAGCACGAAGAGGACACACGCCACCTGTCTCATCTCCCCCTCCGTCCGTGGCGCGACAGAAGATGCGCAACAGGCCAGGCAAGGGGCTGATTCAGGTCCCAGTCTACGACTTGGACGCCAATCCCGGCGAGCGTGGAGAGTAAGAGCACCCTTCTCAGGCGCAGGATACGGAGGGCGAGCGCGTGCTCGGGGGTCGGTGTGGCGAGCGCAAGCGTGAACGGGTTGGGGCTGACCAGGATGATCTGGTAGCCGCGTGCCCGCAGGGTCCCCAGAACCTCGACGTCATCTTGGTCACAGAGCGGACTGACGACCACAAGCTGAGACCTGGGCGGAAAGAGACGGGTAGGGATGTGGCGAAGGTCCTCGAAGACCACCTTGTCTACGGGATTCGCCCTGGCGAGGGCGTCGAGGATGCGCTCGCGCTGCGTTCTGCCGTATCCGGGATACGTCCAGTCAAGGAGATCCCCGTAGATGAGTAGGCCAACGTGGTTCCCTGCGGCGAGGAAGTGGACGGCCAGGCTTGCGGCGGCTCGCACGCAGTAGGTAAAGGGTCCGGGCTCACCGAGCCGGAGGTTTGCCCGCTCACGCGCGTCGAGGATCACGCTGACATCGGCGATTCGCTCCTGTTCATGTTCGTTCACCACCAGCGTGTCGCGGCGGGCGTAGACGCGCCAATTGATCCTCCGAACGTCATCCCCGGGCGCGTAGTCGCGGCAGCCGAAGAAGTCGGTGCCCACTCCGCCGAGGTTCGCGCGAACGGTCCCGGAGTAGACGCGGGTCTGTCTCGGACGGATATCGATCTCCTCAAGGTTTTCGACGCGGGGGAGGACGAAGACTCGATCCTCGCACGGGAGTTCAAGCTCGCTGCCCGGGAGCGCAAGCGGTCCGAAACAGATCACACTGGCGCAGCGGAAGACGTGTTCGCCACGAGCGGGCCTCACGGCGTAGGAGATGGAGGCCGTCTCCCCGGCCGCGAGCGGGCTCAGGCAGCTTCTCTGGCCGTCGATCACCCCCACGCTGGCTGGCACAAGATCGGTGCAGCCGAGGAAGGGGACGGAACGGCCTTCGTTCCTGATGGTCAGAGTGACCTGGAGTGGGGTATCCTCCTGGAGGCGATGGGACTCAAGCCGACGTGAGACGACGAGGCGGGGACCAACCGTCCACAGGCCGGCGAGCGCCAGAGCGCCTGTGTAGACGAGCAGTGGAAGGGCCAAGGCGAGAACCTCGCGTCTGCGAAGGACAAGGCCGGTCAGGACAAGCGCCATCGTGAGGAGGGCGCCGACGGAGAGCCTGGTTCGCTGGCGCATCTCAGTCGACCTTGGGAACCGGGAGGACGTGCAGGATTCCCTCGACCACATGTTGCGGCGTGACCCGCTTGGACCACAGCTCGGGGCTGAGGATCAGTCGATGCGCGAGCGCGGGGACGGCGAAATCCTTCACGTCGTCGGGAAGCACGTAGTCGCGGCCGTCAAGAGCCGCGCTTGAGCGAGCCAGCTTGAGAAGGGCCAGAGAACCCCGCGGGCTTGAGCCGACGTAGACGTTGGAGTCAGAGCGGGTCTTGGCCACCAGCTCGACGATGTAGTTCTCGATGTCGGGGTCGACGATCACCTGCTCAACGGCACTCCGCATCTCGAGGAGTTCCTCCCGCGAAGTGATCGCCTCAAGGACGATGTCGTCTTCGCGTCGCTCCCGCCGGCGTCGCAGCACCTCCACCTCCGCGGCTCGGTCCGGATACCCGATCGACAATCGCATGATGAAGCGGTCGAGCTGGGCTTCGGGAAGGGGAAAGGTTCCCTCGTATTCGATCGGGTTCTGCGTGGCCACAACGATGAATGGCGGGGGGAGCGGGTGCGTCTCTCCGCCAATGGTCACCTGTGACTCCTGCATGGCCTCCAGGAGGGCGGACTGCGTCTTGGGCGTCGCACGGTTGATCTCGTCGGCGAGAACGATGTGGGCGAAAACGGGACCGCGCGAGAGCGTAAAGCGGTTTTGATCTCTGTTGAAGATGTGCGATCCGGTGATGTCGCTTGGCAGAAGGTCGGGGGTGAATTGGATCCGACGAAACGAGATGCCGAGTACCTGGGCGTAGCTGCGAGCGACGAGGGTCTTGGCAAGCCCAGGGTAGTCTTCGAACAGGATATGCCCGCCGGCAAGGACTCCAACGAGCACCTGCCGCAGAACGTCCTGTTTCCCGACGACCGCTTGGCCGACGGCACCGATGATCGCTTCCCCGCGGACCTTGACTTCCTTGACGTCCATCCATCGCCTCCTAGAAGAAACCCTCGAGGAAGGAGAGAGCCTCCTCAAGCTGTGTCGTGAGGTTGTCATTTCCAGAGATGCTTCGGCCAACGTCGCCCTCGGCGAAGAGCGCTGCGAGCCCCGGTCGTTCGTGGGCCCCCACGTCTTTGAGCCATGCCAGGGCGTTCGATTCGGACATCCTCTGTCCGTGGGCGACCACCTGGGTTGCGACCGCGGCAAGATCCCTCTGCAAGATCGCCCGGAAGAATGGCCGACGTCCCGCGATGCGAATGGTCTCCGCGAGCCGATTCAGTTCATTCTCGATTCGGGTCGCCCTTCTCGCAGGTAGCCGAGGAAGGCCCCGTGCGCGCCCGCGCAGAACGGAGCGCAGGAGAAGAAGGCCTGCCGCCGCGACGAAGACGTTCCACAGGAGAAGCTGAGAGATCCGCCCTAGATACCAATGCACGAAGTGGCTGGTCCTCAGGATCGGTCCAAGAATCGAGTCGCGGAAGAACGGGCGAAGGGGGAGCGCGAACAGGAGGGACAATCCAGCCACCAGGGCGAGAGCCGCGGCGAGTGTGGCGATCCGTCGCTTGGTCGTCACGCGTTCTCCGCGGCGTGAGCCATCCGGACTGCTTCCAGACAAGCGATCGCCTCGGCGGCGAGCGGCGTGCTTGGCCTGGAGCCGTAGCGTACTTCTTCGAAGATCCAGGTGAGTCGGTCTGCGTGCGCGCTTCCCATGCCGTGGGCACGCAAGAGGACTGCGAACTCGCGCGGGGTTAGACTGTCGATATCATGTACGTTTCCCTCGCGGGCGAGAATGGCGCACATCTCCTTGTAGCACCGCAGGACCGCGTCCCTTGGGTCGTCTCCCGCTTGGATCGCCTGCGCCGCTTTCCCTGCCTCCTCGGCCAGCTCGTTCAATACCCCGGGGCCAAGGCGCGCGGCCAGGCGGAGTCGGGCCGCGCGCCACACGACGAAGCCAAGCCCGGTCACCACGGCCGCGGTCCCGATGGCGACCAGAATGACGAGCCCGTTGGATGCTCGCAGCGGCGGAGCCTGAGGCAGGGATGGCCCGATCGCGGAGTCCGGGCTCGCCGGTGCCGCGGGCGAGGATTCGGACGAAGGAATGGGTTGTCGCGCAAATGGGTTCACGAACCAGAACATGAGCAAGAGAACGCACGCCGTGATCAGAAGCTTCAGAAGGCGGCGGCGAAAGTCGCGGAAGAAGAGGGAGACGGCAATGCCCCCTGCGAGCCCGCCAGCCACGAGAACGACGACAAGCCCCGAGACGTCGGACGGTTGCGTGGCTAGAGGCCGGTTCGCTGTACGCTCACTCTCCGGGCTCTGTGAAAGGTTGGGGAGCGGCCTCCCGGGTAGGAGCTCCAGGTTGTTGAGGCCGGCGATCAGGATGAAAAGAAGGCAAGCCAAAGCAACGAGCGACGCCACGACGACCGCCCGCTTGGCAGACACTCCTCTCACCTAGGCTCCTTTGAGCTCCAGGCCCAGTTCACCCAGTTGGCGGGGATCGACGGGCATCGGGGCCTCCGTCAGGGGACACATCCCAGTCGCGGTCTTGGGGAAGGCGATGACGTCACGGAGGGAGCCCTCGCCAGCCATAAGCATCACGAGCCGGTCCAATCCCACGGCGAACCCTCCGTGCGGCGGCGCTCCGTATTCAAGGGCGCGCAGGAAGAAACCAAAACGCGCCTCTGCTTCCTCGGGTGTGATGCAAAGAAGGCGGAAGATCCCCTCCTGAAGCGCGCGGGAGTGGATTCGGATGCTGCCGCTTCCTAGCTCCGTCCCGTTCAGGACCAGGTCGTAGGCGTTCGACAGAGCTGCGAGCGGATCGACCTCGATGCGGGCCAGGTCCTCGTCTCGCGGCGACGTGAATGGGTGGTGCTCGCTCGTGAGCTTCCCTTCTTCATCCAGAGCAAAGAGCGGAAAGTCCGTCACCCAGAGGAATCGCCAGTCCTCCTCGATCCGTCCTTCGTTCCTCGCGATCTCCAGGCGCAGCTCCCCGAGGGCCTTCTCGATCCCGTTGCCGGCGAGAATGAGGAGGAGGTCGCCGTCGCCTGCCGAGAGTTCCCTGCCGATGGCGTGAAGCGTCTCCTCAGGGAGGAACTTGGACAAGGATGAGCTAACCTCGGCCGAGAACTTGATCCACGAGAGGCCCTTGGCGCCCGCGTGAACAGCGATCGCCTCGAGGCGGTCCAACGTTGAGCGCGAGTATCCGGCGCAGCCCGGGGCGGCGATCCCCGCGACCTTGCCCCCACCCGCGAGGGCAAGGTCGAAGATGCGGAAACCCTTCCCCTGGACGAGGCGTGAGAGGTCGTGGATCTCCATGCCGAAACGCAGGTCTGGCTTGTCTGAGCCGTAGCGGTTGCGGGCTTCCGCGTGCGACAGACGTGGAAACGGAGTCTCCAACTCGATGGAAAGGACCTCGCGGAACGTCCGCGCCACGACGTCCTCCAGGGTCTCGAGGATCTCCTCTTTCCCCCGCGGGAAGGAGATCTCGAGGTCGAGCTGAGTGAACTCTGGCTGCCGATCGGCGCGCAGGTCCTCGTCGCGGAAGCACTTGACGATCTGGAAGTAGCGGTCAACGCCGCCCACCATGAACAGCTGTTTGAACAGCTGCGGGGACTGCGGAAGCGCGTAGAAGTGGCCCACGGAGAGGCGGCTGGGCACGAGGAAGTCGCGCGCTCCCTCCGGCGTGGACTTGGTGAGCATGGGAGTCTCGATCTCGAGAAAGCCGCGCTCGGAAAGGGTGCTGCGGATCGTGCGGAAGACGTGATGGCGAAGCGTCATGTTCCTCTGCATGCGCTCTCGCCGCAGATCAACGTAGCGGAAGCGCAGCCGCGTTTCTTCGGTGGAGTCTGAGCCGTCGCCCTCGACGAGGAACGGGGGCGTGATCGAGCGGTTCAGGACGTCAAGTTCCTGGACCAGGACCTCGACCTCGCCCGTGGCCATCTCGGGGTTCGTGTTTCCTGTGCTTCGACCGCGGACCGCTCCCCGTACGGCGATGACATCCTCGCGGTTCAGGTCGTGTGCGAGTCCCAGATGCGGGCCGTCTCCCGAGAAGAGGAGCTGGACGACCCCCGAGCTGTCGCGGAGATCGACGAAGGTCAGGGCTCCCAGGTCGCGGCGTCGCTTCACCCAGCCGCACAGCACGACCTCGCGGCCGATGTCCCGCCCCGCGAGTCTCCCACAGTAGTCCGTCCGCTGCATGGAACCTCCCTTCGATTCGCGTCGGGGCTCGTTGACTGATTATAGGGGCCCTGCAGGAGGGCGCAACGGCCAATCACCGAGCGAACAGGCAGGCCAGGCCCGACCTACGCGTCCGTAAGCTTGCCCTTGAAAAAGCGACGCTTGAGTGGGTCATGCCAGTCCGTGAAGTCGCCTTCCTGGGCGTCCTTGCCGATATGCATCCGCACCATGTTCAGCTTCGCGGAGAGGTTGTCGAAGTAGTAGATCGCGATGGCCTCAGCGGTCTTGGGCACGATCGCTGCCCCGAACTCCAATTCACCGTGGTGGGCGATGATGATGTGCTCGAGGAGGCGCGGTAGGCGGCTGTCGGGCCAGGTGGTCTTCGCGGCCGCCTCACGCACCATATCACGACCGAGGAGAAGGTGTCCGATCAGCTGCCCGCTGAAGCCGTAGCGAGGCGCGATCGGATTCTCCAGCTCTTGCACCTTGCCGATGTCGTGCAGGATCGCACCCGCTGTGGCGAGACTGCGGTCGAGCCCGGGATGCCCCTCCGCAAAGCGGAAAACGCCCTGTGCGACCTCGAGCGTGTGCTCCAGGAGGCCTCCGAGGTAGGCATGGTGGTACTGGATCGCTGCCGGGTACTCCTTGAATGGCTCGGCGTTCTGCTCAAGGAGGCTCTCGGTGAGCGAACGGAGGGGCGCTGGCTCCAGGGTCTGCACGAGCGTCCAGAGGGAGTCCCACATCTCCACCGTGTCCCGCTCGGTGCGTGGGACAAGCAGTCCCGGGTCGAACCCCGGGATCGTCCCCGTCTCTTTCTCATGGGCTTCCAGCCTGCGAATGGACTCGACGATGATCTGCAGGGTACTGCGGTAGGTTTCCGCTCGTCCCTGGACGAAGACGAAGTCACCCTCCTCAAACTGGGTGGCAAACCGCTGCGTGGCGTCGGCCCAGGCGCGTGCGGCCACCGTCCCGGAGCGATCGGCAAGCACGATCTCCAGGTAGGGGTCGCCGGCGCGAGTCGCTCGCTGCGCCTTCTGCTTGACGAGGAAGCACTGGCTGATCCGCTGCCCCTCGCGGAGGTCCTGAATCAGGACGTGCGTCAACGAGTAGGGGATCTCCCCTCTCAGGTGGTCCGAGAACTTGTCGCTCGACACGGAATCCCCTTTCGTCGGTCTCTGGGCCGTATTGTGGCCTGTAGAGGTGGGCGAAGTCAACCGGTTGAAGGGGAAGGTCGATCCGCTGGGCCGGCGCAAGAGATCGCAGCGAGGAAGAATGACGCTTGGTCTCTCGTGGACCACGCTTTCGGGGTGGTCCCGGCGCAGATCCCTGATAGACACGAAGCAGTGGTCACGCGGGTCGATCGCTGATCCCTCAACACCAAGGGTCGCTAGGCTACGGGCCTACCGGCTGACATCGGGCGGCAGACTGGCCTTGGGTCATCAGGGCGCCGAGATCAGCGGGAAGTTGTCCCGGTCACCGTCGCTCCGGATGACGTACGGCGTGTCCCCTACCCCGTCGCCGTCCGTGTCAAGTCCGGTGTAGTCGCACCAGTAGTTGCCCTTCCCTCTGTAGTCCCAGACGTTGGTGCTCACGCTGTGCGCGTTGTGCAGGTTGGAGAGGAAGCTGTTCTGATAGAGGATATTCCGCTGCGACCCGAGATCCAGATAGACCCCCATTTGGCTTTCGGCGAAGCGGTTCCCGATGAGATCGTTGTCGTTTGACGCGTCAAAGTAGAGCGCGGTGTCGTTCCGCTCGAACGTGGTGGAGAGGAGTTGGTTGTTCGACGAGAAGTAGAAGTGGATGGCCTCCGTATTGGAGGTCAAGGTACACCGATCGATGCGGTCGAGAGAGCAGAAGTTGAGGACGATTCCGATCCAGTTTCCCCAGAGCTTACACTTCTCGACCAACGCGTTCTCCACGTAGCTCAGGAAGATGCCGGCCTTCGATGCGCCGCTCACCTCGACGTCCCGGATCACGAAATAGCGGGTGGTTCCGTGGACACGAATCCCGTAGTCGCCGTAGCCTGCGTCAATCTGCCATCCGCCGATGACGTACGGGTCCTCGACGGTGCCCGACCCCGACACCACTCCGTTTGCCGGCGTGAACTGATAGTTGCCCTCGATTCTTATGGGGTCGTGATCCTGGACGTCGCTGGCCGAGACCGCGGCGGCGAGAAGGAGGACCCATGCTGCGATCAGGGTTACGAGCGCACCCGTCTTCATGCCCTATCACCTCTCAGTTGGTTACTCTCAGTCAAGTCGAGCAATCATATCCCGTGCAACTGGGGAAGTGAAGCCCAGATGGCGGCTCCCCGCCGCAGGCGGTTTGTCCTTCCTCCGGGTGTTCTGTGGCTCAGCTCCTCCTGCGCCTGAGGGTATCCCAGAGGGTGACGGGGACGCCTCGCCGCCTGAAGAGGAAGACGAGGACTCCACCCGCGAGAAAACCGCCAACGTGGGCGAACCAGGCGACTCCCCCGCCGGACGCCCCGCTCCCAACCCCGCTGATCACCTGCAGGAGGAACCAGATGCCCAGGAGGATGACCGCGGGGACGGCGACCAGCCGAATAAAGAACAGAATGGGGATGAGAGTGAGGATTTTCGAGAAGGGAAAGAGCATGAAGTACGCGGCGAGGACTCCGGCGATCGCGCCAGACGCGCCGATCTGCGGGACGGAGCTGTTGGGACTCATGGCCGTCTGGGCGAATGCCGCTGCCAATCCGCACACGAGGTAGAAGAGAAGGAACTTCCCATGTCCCATCGCGTCCTCCACGTTGTCGCCGAAGATCCAGAGATAGAGCATGTTGCCCAGCACGTGGAGGAGGCCGCCGTGGAGGAACATCGACGTGAAGAGGGTGATCCAGATGGGGAACGGGATCGGGAGCGTCGGCGGCAGGTCGACTCGGTGCAGGAGCTCATAAGGGACGAGCCCGTACTGGGTCACGAGGTAGTCGCTCCGCGATAGGGAATAGAGGTGGGGCGCTCCTCCGCCGGAGCGATAGCTCCGGGCCGCGCTCGGGTCGAGCCCGGGAGGGTCCAGCTGGCGTTCTTCCCAGGGAGCGGCGTTGTTGAGAACCGCTTCCCGCGAGCCGAGATACCCCTGATAGAAGAATACTAGGAGGTTTACCACGATCAACGCGACCGTGACCGCCGGGAACGTCCGGCTTGGCCGGTAGTCTCGAAGCGGTATCATGATCGGACTATACCTCGTAGCGATGGGAGCGGCCAAGGCTTTGATGCTCTACATTCCCTCAGTACAATGAAAGTGACTGCAGACCCAGGCGTAGCGCACAAGGAGAGGGAGGGTACATGGATCTTCTCAAGAAGCTGACCGAAGCCTCGGGAATCCCGGGGCACGAGGGCGACGTCCGTGCGATCATCACCAAGGCCCTGAAGGGCCACGTGGACGGGGTTCGGACGGATCAGCTGGGCAACCTGATTGCCCGGCGAGCGGGCAAGGGGCCGATCGTGGCGATCGCCGCACACATGGACGAGATCGGGTTCATCGTGAGCTACATCGAGAAGGAGTCTGGGTTCCTGCGGATCCATCCGCTCGGTGGATTTGACCCACGCACGCTCTTGGCGCAGCGCGTGGCCGTGCATTCTAGCGAGGGAGATCTGGTTGGATGCATCGGATCTAAGCCGATCCACATTCTGACTGACGAAGACAAGAAGAAGCCGGTCGAGCTGAAGGATCTGTTTGTCGACCTGGGGATGCCGGCGGACCAGGTGAGGGAGAAGGTGGCGGTGGGAGACACGGTGACGCTGCGGCAGGACTTCCTGACGTACGGGGATGTGGTCTCCGGGAAGGCGCTCGATGACCGAATCGGGATCTATGTCGGGATCGAAGCGATCAAACGGGCGAAGCGAATCGCCTGCGATCTCGCGTTCATCGGGACGACGCAGGAGGAGGTCGGCCTCCGGGGAGCTCGGGTGGCGGGGTTCGCCGTGAAGCCAAAGATCGGGATCGCCCTGGACTCGACTCTGGCCGTGGACGTGCCCGGCGTCTCCGGGGCGGAGCAGGTGACGCAGCTCGGAAAAGGCGTTGCCATCAAGCTGACCGACTCAGCCTCGATCTCACATCCTGGGCTCGTGCGCGCCATGCGGCGCCTGGCCGAGAAGAGGAAGATCGCCTACCAGATGGAGATCCTTCCTCGCGGGGGCACCGACGCCGGCGCCCTGCAGATGGCTCAAGAAGGGGCGGCGGTCGTCACCTTGTCCGTTCCCTGCCGCTACGTGCATTCGGTCGTCGAGACCGCTCACCGCTCTGACGTAGAAGCAGCGATAAAACTCCTCGCCGCATTCCTCGAGACAGCGGACCGGGTGGATCTGGGTGACTAGCGCCCCGCGGACGACTCTCTTCAGGGGCTTTGACCTGGTCGCGACGATGGACGCGGACGGGCGCGAGATCCGCTCGGGCAGTGTCCTTGTGGAGGGGAACCGCATCGCCAAGATCGGGGCGCTTCTCCCCCAACAGGGTGTGGACGAGATCATCGATGGGGCGGGGAAGGTCCTTCTGCCGGGATTCGTCAACACGCACCATCATCTCTACCAGACTCTCTTCCGCAACGTGCCCGGCGCCGCCGACCGCGGCCTCTTCGACTGGCTCGTCTTTCTGTATGAGAAGTGGAAATGGATCGACGCGGAGGCCGTCGGCACGAGCGCGACGATCGGATGCTGTGAGCTCTTGCTTTCGGGTGCGACCACGACCTCGGACCATTTCTACCTCTTCCCCAAGGGACGGCCGGGTCTCTTCGACGCGGAGGTCGAGGGAGGGGTGAGGACCGGGATCCGATTCCATCCCTGTCGCGGGTCGATGTCCCTGTCCAAGAAGGACGGTGGCCTACCCCCGGACAGCGTAGTTCAGACGGAGGAGGAGATCCTTCTCGACTGCGAGCGCGTGATCGCCCGCTACCACGACCCCAAGCCCTTCTCCATGCTTCGCGTGGCCCTTGCTCCGTGCTCTCCGTTCTCCGTGACGCTCGACCTGATGCGACAGAGCGTCCAGCTGGCCGAGAAACACCACGTCCTCCTCCACACACACCTGGCGGAGACGGCCGACGAGGAGATCTACTGCCGGGAGCGATTCGGGGCCCGCCCGGTGGATCTTGCGGAGGAGTTGGGCTGGCTACGGGAGGATGTGTGGTTCGCGCATCTGGTCTTTCTTAGTGAGACGGACATCGCCAAGCTCTCTGGCGCCCGGGTGGGGATGTCGCACTGTCCCACGTCCAACATGGCCCTCGGGTCGGGGATCGCTCCCGTCGTGCCCCTCAAGAAGACCGGCGTGAAGGTCAGCCTGGCCGTCGACGGATCCGCAAGCAATGACAGCTCCAACATGATCCGCGAGGTCCGCCAAGCGATGCTCCTCCAGCGGGTTCGCTACGGAGCGGGCGCTCTCTCTGCACGTGAGGCCCTGCATCTGGCGACCGTGGGCGGGGCACGCGTCCTCCATCGCCAGGATGAGATCGGTTCGATCGAGGTGGGAAAGGCAGCGGACCTGATAGCGTTTGACATCTCGCGCCTCGAGTTCGCGGGAGCACAAACAGACCCCCTGGCTGCGATCGTGCACTGCGCGGCCGAACACGTGGACCTCTCCATGGTGAACGGTGAGCTACGCGTCCGAGATGGCCGCCTCGTGGACGAGTCTCTGTACGACTTTGTTCCGCGACAGAACGCGGTCTCCAAACGCCTGGTCGTGGGACCATGAAGGTCAAGGTGGAGATCTCCTTCTCTTTCAAGCAGGATGTCGATCCGCGGGGCGTCGTGCTCGAGCTTCCTGGTGGAGCGGACGTCCTGGCGGGCATGCGCGAGCTCGCGCGACGGTATCCGGCGGTCGCTCCCCGCCTGTTTGGAGATCACGGTGAGGTACACCGCCACATCAACGCCCTGGTGAACGGAGAGAACGCCGCGTTCAAGAAAGGTCTGAACACGATTCTGCGTGATGGCGATCGGCTCACCCTCCTCCCACCGGTCGGGGGCGGTTGAGGCAAGAGAGAGGCCAGGGGCCTCTCTTGCTGATGTGGTGGGCTGCTTTGTAGGGAGGTCGGGCCAAGGCTCGGCTCAACCGACGTTACGGTACTCCACCTCCGTGGAGCGTTTGTGGAGGACGCGTGACGGTCTGATGGATCTTCTAGAAGTCAAGACCCAACTGGGTCGCGGCCTTGCGCGCCTTCTCTGCGACGCGGCGATCGAACCGCTCGACGTCGATGATGAACCGCTCGTGTTCGGCCTGTGCAATCCGCTCGACCGCGTCGAAGGCCTCGATCTTGAAGCGCAGGCGCCGTTTGTCCACTTCCACGAGCTCGCTCTCCACCCTGACCTGCATCCCAGGCGGCGTGGCCGCCAGGTGACGCAGGCTGATCGAAGAGCCGACGGTCTTCTCGCCCGCCGCAAGAAGGGGGTCGACTATAGCGCGGCAGCATTCCTCGCACAGGCCGACAAGGACCGGCGTGGCGAGCACATCGACGAGGCCGCTCCCAAACGCGCTGGCCAGGTGCTCCTTTTCGACAAGCCAGGTTCTCCCGTTCCTCAGCCCCGGTTTGAGCATTGCCTTCTCCCTCCATCGCTCGGAGTAGAGAGAATGGTAGATCTGACCGCACCGGAGAGCAAGAGCGGGCAGCTGCCGGCGGCGAGCACTGGAAGGACACATCGGCCCGAGATGGATTCAGGACGGCGCGAACCGCCGGAGGCTTCCTTCCGCGTTGCCGCGAGCATGTCTAGTCTAGGGTGTTCCCGTCGCATGATCCGATCGTGCCTCCAGCCGGGCCCGAGCCGCCGCCGGCCGAGGCGGCGACCTCCGATCGCCCGGGCCAGTTGTGTGGTCTCTGTTCGCGCTTGTTCTCGTACATGCGCTGGTCGACCTCGGCCAAGAGGGTCTCCACCGAGCGGGGCGATGTGGGGTCCCAGTGGCCTGTTCCCACGGCCAGGGTGACGGGGAGGCGCCCTGGCAGAAGAGGGTTCTCTTCGTTGAGCCTGCGGATGGCCTCACGGATCCTTCCAGCCACGATCTCGGCCTCGCCATCCGTCTCTGGAAGAACGATCAGGAACTCGTCGCCGCCGTAGCGAATGACGATGTCCGTCTCGCGGACCACGCCCTGCAGAAGCCGAGCAACCTCTTGAAGCACGCGGTCGCCTGCCTGATGGCCGAAGCGGTCGTTCACATCCTTGAGTCGATCGACGTCAATCATGACCAGCCCCACCGGGTGGGCGTATCGACGGGAACGGGAGATCTCCTGCTCAATGACCTCGCTGAAGTAGCGCCGGTTGTAGGTGGAGGTCAAGGGGTCACGGATGGCCTGCTCCTTCAACTCCTGTTGGAGTCGGATGCGCTTCAACGCCTCGACCGTGTGTCCGAGGAGAAGCTCGAGCAGGCGCGCGTCCTCGTTTGTGAACGCATTCTCTCTCGTGGAGACCGCCTGAAACACGCCGAGTCTCCCGATCGGGGAGCTGATCCCCGACTGGAACTCCTGGCGCGTCGGCTTAGCCTCCGGCGCCTCGTCAAGAGTCCCAAACACCTGCGTCATGCCGGTTAGGTATGTCTTCCCGGCGAGTCCCTCGTCGAGCGGGCTCTCCTCGCTCGCTCCCGAAGGCAGCTCTCTGGAGGTCGCTTTCACCACCAGCTTGTCTCCCTCTACGAGATCGAGCGTGCACAGCGAGAAATCCAGGATGTCCTCAGCCGCCCTGACCGACGACCGACAGATCTCGTCCTCCGTCGAGCAGGCAGAGAGTGCCCGCGCCGCCTCGTGCAGTCTCTCGATCTTCCTGTTGGACTCCCTCAGGTTCTCCTCGACCTGCGTCCGCTCGGCCAATTCCTTCTGTGCGGCCTCATGCAGCTTTGCGTTCTCAAGCGCCACGGCGGCAGCACTGGCCAAGGGCATGAGGTGGCGGGCATCGTCTTCCGTGAAGGCGCCTGGCTTGTCTCCGTCCAGCCGGAGAAGGCCCAGGACCCGGTCCCGCAGACGGATGGGAATGGCGATGTAGGTTCGTATCCATGAAGCCTCCGGGACAACGACCCATCGAGAGTCCTCGCGAACATCGCGGATGACAACCGCGTGCTGCGAGTGGATGGCTTCGGCGTCGAGGACGAATCCGTCCAGTGGCTGAATGAGGTCTAGGACGGCATTCTCGAGGGAGAGTGGCTCGTAGCCTTGGGCTCGGGCGATGTGGAGTGTGTCTCCTTGCAGAAGCGCGATGTTCGCCGCGCGGAAGGGCACGATCCGGCGCGCCTGGCTGAGGATCTCGGCCAGAACTTCAGAGAGCGTCGTGTGCGAGGTGAGTGCCAGGGAGACGTCGGCGAGCGTCTCTGCGACTAGGCGCTGCTCTCGTTCCGCGGCGACGAGCGAGTCGCGTTGCGCTTGCGCAAGCCTGCGTTCCCTGATGTCGCGGACGATGACCAGATCGGCCGGCTCCCCACGATGCGTGACGAGGCTGGCGTTGAGCTCGACGTCGACCCTACTTGCATCGCGTGCTAGCAGGCTCGCCTCGTACACAGCCGGGACGTCAACTCCCGCAAGCCGGTGGCCGTAGCGATCGGAGAGGCGCGCCACGTCGTCGGGATGCACGTGTAAAGTGAACTCCGTCCCCAGAAGCTCGGTCGGCGTCCTCCTGAGGACCCGAGCGAGAGCCGGGTTGACGTAGACCACGGTCCCTTGTTGGATCATGACCACCCCGTCGTTGGCTCGCTCGACGAGGTTACGATAGGTCTCCTCGCTCTCTCTGAGAGCCTCCTCGGCTCGTTTGCGATCGGTGATGTCGCGCACGACGCCGGTGATGCCCGTGACCTTGCCGGTTCGGTCGTAGTGGACTTGCTCGCGTACCTCCATGTGGCCGGCTGGTCCTGCCCTTGTCACCGGGAACTCGCAGCGGAGGAACGCCTCGCGGTTCTTCACGGCCTTCTCGTGGACGCGCCTGAGCTCGTGGACGGAATCCTGTGAGGCGCCGGCCAGACGGGCTACCTCCCCTGCCGGCCGCCCAATGAGCGACTCAGAGCTTCTCCCTAGTATGCTCTCGCAAGCGCCGCCAATGAAGGTGATCTCGCCCCGTCCGCTGACCGAGTAAAGGACATCCTCGATCCCCCGAGTGACGCTGCGCAGCTGTTTGAGCTCCCGTTCGAGTGCGTCCCGGTCTCCGCGAACGTCCTTGCGTTGGGCGTTTCTACGCTCCACCGTCGTCTCCCATGTCCCGTACGTTATTCAACAAGCTGTGCGAAGGCAAGTTTCGTATGCCTGGTTCCGCCGCATTTGGCGTGGGGGAGAATCGGCGCAGGACTGCCCGGGCGGCCGGAATGCGGGGCGGCTGAGGCAGGCAGGTTGACAGGTCGACGGGAAAGGACTAGAATCCAACTGCAGAAAATCGGACGAGTCAAGAAGCCTGCCCCAGGGTGGGCTTTATGCTTTCTGGCGAACGCCAAGGAGCAGGAGTGGGCGGGTCACCAGGCCCGCGTAGTCCGCATGCCAGAAGATCCAGAAAAACCTCCTTATGCACTCAGCATCAGCGACGTCTATGCGGCAGTTGGCACGTCGCCGCAAGGGCTGACGAGCGCCGAGGCCGAGACGAGGCTTGAGAAGTTCGGCCGCAATGCGATCCAAACCATCAAGGGGAAGCCGCTGTGGCGGAAGTTCCTCGCCAATTTCACCCACCTCATGGCCCTCCTGCTTTGGGTGGGCGGCGCGATGGCGTTCATCGGGAAGATGCCCCAACTCGGCTGGGCCGTCTGGTCCGTCATCGTCATCAACGCTATCTTCTCGTTCTGGCAGGAGTTTCGGGCGGAGAAGGCGGCCGACGCCCTCAAGAAGCTCCTTCCTCACTTTGCGCGCGTCGTGCGGGATGGGAAGGAGACGAGGATACTGGCCGAGGAACTCGTCCCGGGCGACGTCATCTTGCTTTGCGAGGGCGACCACATCAGCGCCGACGCGCGTCTTGTGGAAGAGAACGAGATGCGCGTCGACCTCTCGACGCTGAACGGAGAGTCGAACCCGGCACGGCGCACGGCGGAGGCGTCGTTGCGCGACGGGCTCACCACCACCGAACGGCCCAACCTGGTTTTCGCCGGGACGACCGTCAGCGCCGGGACCGGGAAGGCCGTCGTCTTCGCCACGGGCATGAACTCGGAGTTCGGCAAGATCGCACGGCTCACTCAAACCGTGGGTGAGGATCTCTCGCCACTCCAGAAGGAAGTCAACCGCGTGACGAAGATCGTCACGGCGATGGCGATGGGAATTGGCGTCGTCCTCTTCCTCCTCTCCGTCTTCTTGATCCACCGGCCGTTGGCCGAGGGGTTCATCTTCTCGGTCGGGATGGTCGTGGCCTTCGTGCCGGAGGGACTGCTGCCGACGGTCACGCTGTCGCTCGCCATGGGCGTACAGCGCATGGCGAAGCGGAACGCGCTTATCAAGAAGCTGTCCTCGGTCGAGACGCTGGGCTCCTGTACGGTCATCTGCACAGACAAGACAGGGACGCTGACGCAGAATGAGATGACCGTCCGCGAGGCGTGGGTCGCTGGACGGAAACTTGCGGTGAGCGGGGTGGGATACGAGCCCACCGGCAAGTTTCGGCCCGTCTCGGAGCGCGAGCCCGTATCGCCGGACGATCTGCGCGAGGTCGCGTTGGCAGCTGCCTTGTGCAACAACGCCAAGCTGGTTCCGCCGCACGACGAAGAAGGATGGTCTATCCTCGGCGATCCGACAGAGGCCGCCTTGCTCGTCGCGGCCGCGAAGGGCGGGGTGGCGCTTTCGGAAGCCGTTCGGGAGCACCCGCGGCTGCGAGAGCTCCCGTTTGACTCCGTGCGCAAGCGCATGAGCACGATCCACGCGAGCGAGGGCACGGAGGCTGCCTTCATCAAAGGAGCTCCGAAGGAAGTGCTCGGGCTGTGCACGTCGATCCTGGTGGACGGCGCCGAGCAGCCGATGACGGAGGCGTGGCGCGAGCAGATTCTGTCGTCCAACGACGCCTACGCTCGCGGGGCTCTCCGCGTGCTGGCCGTCGCTCGCCGCACCCTGCCGGAGCGCCCGAACGGATACACCGTGGATTGGGTGGAACGGGAGCTGACCTTCCTCGGCCTCTTGGCCATGCAGGACCCTCCGCGGCCCGAGGTGGCCGAGGCCGTGGACAAGTGCCAGACGGCCGGGATCCGCATCATCATGATCACGGGCGACTACGGGCTCACGGCGGAGTCGATTGCACGCCGCGTGGGGATCGTGGGGGAGGGGGCGCGCCTGGTGACCGGCGCGGAGCTTGACGCAATGACGGACGCCGATCTCGCGCAGGCACTCGAGGCTCAAGTCATCTTCGCGCGGGCGGCTCCCGAGCACAAGCTCCGCATCGTATCGGCCCTCATGGCGCGAGGGGAGGTCGTGGCCGTGACCGGAGACGGCGTGAACGACGCTCCTGCGCTCAAGAAGGCACACATCGGCGTGGCCATGGGCATCTCAGGCACGGACGTTGCCAAAGAGGCCGCATCGATGATCCTGCTCGACGACAACTTTGCCTCGATCGTCAATGCCATCGAGGAAGGGCGAGCCGTCTACTCCAACATCCGCAAGTTCACGACCTACATCTTCACGAGCAACACGCCCGAAGCCTGGCCGTTCATCCTGCAGATCGTGTTCAACATCCCCCTCGCGCTCGTCGTGATGCAAGTCCTGGCCGTTGACTTGGGCACGGACCTCGTTCCGGCGCTGGCGCTCGGGACCGAGAAGCCGGAGCCGGGTCTCATGAAACGGCCGCCTCGCGGCCCGAAGGATCGCATCGTCGATCGCCGCCTCATCGTGCGAGCATTCCTCTGGTTGGGAAGTCTGCAGACGGCGCTGTGCTTCGCCGGCTTTTTCTTCTTGTGGTGGACGATGGGGTACCGCGACTTGTTCCACCTGCCGCGTCCCGATCTCTTGCCCTACGCCCAGAGGCTCTTAACGCACGAGGGGATGGTCTACGTGATGGCGACGACGATGTTCCACGCGGGTGTCATCACCACCCAGATCGGGAACGCCTACGCCTGCCGAACGGAGCGAACCTCGGTGTTCAGGGCGGGTTTCTTCAGCAATCGGTTCCTCCTTTTCGGCTTCGCCTTCGAGCTCGCGCTGATCGCCGTCATGATCTACGTCCCGGGGTTGCAGGCGCTCTTCGAGGAGGGGCCACTGCCTCTGCGTTACTGGCCGGTTCTCTTCCTGTATCCCCCCGTGATGTTCCTCGCCGAGGAGGGGCGCAAGGCGCTCGTGCGGCGCTTCGAGGCTCGACGCGCGGCGAGGCTCGCCGCACGCCCCGCCTGAGAAAGCGCATCGTGCCAGGACCATCTGGACTGCGAGGCTCCCGGGAGCGCTGGGACGGAACACCGGGCCGGCTAGGCGTATGCCCCGGTGGGAGGATTGGCGCGTCCACGGCCGGTACAATGGCGCTACAGGATCAGGGGCTGGCATTCCGGCGGACGCGGGACGCACGACCGGCGTCAAAGACAAGCGCGAGCTAGCCTTGAGGCGCGGCGGAGGGATGGGGTACAGGTGGCAAAGGATGTCTGAGAGGTCACGAGGCCGGGTAGCTTTCCGGCCGAGGAGAAGTCAGGAGGATCGGACCTGTTCTTGGGCGAATCGGCGAGAGCCGTTCTCAATGGAATCGTAGAGTGTGGGCGGCGGGTTGAGGGGTGCCTCCCGGCCAGGAGGACGGAATGAGAGTCATCATCGTGGGCTGTGGGCGAATGGGTTCGGAATTGGCCCATCAGCTTGTTGAGGACGGCCAGGAAGTGACGATCGTGGACGCCGACCCACGGGTTTTTGAACGGTTGGGTGCGGGGTTCAAGGGCAAGACCGTCGCGGGGTCGGGCCTGGACCGCGACGTGCTTGCCCGCGCGGGTGCGGAGCACGCCGACGCGCTGGCGGCGGTCACGGCCAGGGACAACCTCAACGTCGTCATCGCCCGCGTAGCGAGGAACGTCTTCAACGTCCCCAAGGTCGTCGCGCGGCTGTACGATCCTCGGCGTGCGGAGATCTACCAGCGACTGGGACTCCAAACGGTCTCCTCGACGGCCTGGGGAGCGAGCCGCATCATCCAGCTACTGGGCCACCGCGAACTCAACGTGATCGCGAGCCTGGGCAATGGCGAGGTCGAACTGATCGAATTGGAGGTCCCGCCGCACTGGGCGAACCGGACTGTGAATAACGCCAACGTGCCGGGTGAGATCGCCGTGATGAGCGTCACGCGCAAGGGTTCGACGTTCATTCCCGCGTTGGGCACGGCGTTCCAGAATGGGGATCGGCTGGTCATTGCGCTTCTGTCCACGTCTCGCAGCCGACTGGAGAACCTGCTTGCCCTCGCCTAGCCGAGAGGAGGCGGTCACATGCTCGTCCTGATCGTCGGTGGTGGAAAGACCGGGTCTCACCTCGCCGGACTCCTTCTAGCAGGGGGGCACAAGGCCGTCGTCATCGATCACCGGCCGGAGGTCTTTGAGCTCCTACGGAAGGAGCTGCCTTCCGAGGCGGTCGTCTCAGGCGACGGCGCCGATCCCAAGGTGCTGATCAGCGCGGGCATCAAGAAGGCGGACGTGGTGGCCGCCGTCACCTCCGACGACGAGGATAACCTCGTCGTGTCGACCATGGCGCGGTTCGAATTCGGCGTCCGCCGCGTCATTGCCCGGGTCAACAACCCCAAGAACGCCTGGCTTTTCACTCGGGACATGGGCGTCGATGTGGCGCTCAACCAGGCTGACCTGATGGCCAAGCTGATCGTCGAGGAGATGTCGATCGGCGACATGATGACCCTGCTGAAGTTGCGCCGGGGTCAGTATTCGCTTGTGGAGGAGAAGGTGGATCCCAAGTCGGCCGCGGTGGGCAAGGCGGTGCGAGACCTGGATCTGCCGTGCGACTGCGTGCTGGCCGCCATCATCCGCAAGGGGGATCTCATCATCCCCCGCGACGACACGGTGTTGCAGCCCATCGACGAAGTGTTGGCGATCGTGCGGGCAGACCAACAGGCCGAACTGAACAAGCTCCTGTCGCGTCCGTAGCCTCGCAGGTTGGCAAGACGCGAGAGCGAAGCGGACCGTCGGTCGCGGGACTAGGTTTCCTTCGTCTGCAGGATCTCCCTTGCCCGCTCCAGATGGTCCACGGCCAGGACGAGCTTGTTCTTCCCCACGGCCGCGTACACGGACTCCACGTTCACGCCCGCATTCGCCAGGCGATCGAGCACGCCTGCGAGCTCGCGCGGGTGACTGCCCACGTCGACGACCAGGACCTCCTTTTCTTCGAAGGAGACTCCCAGTGAGCGCAGGACCTTGCGGGCCTTGCCGGGGTCGTCGGCGACGATCCGGATGAGCCCCTCCCCGCGTCGGCCCATCCCGGCGGCGACCTCGATGCCGACGCCGACCTCTGCCAACGCGGCGGCCACCTTGGCGAAGCTGCCCGGTTGGTTCTCTACAGTTAGCTGAAACTCCCTCATCGACATCGCCTCCCGGCAAATGATAGCACAGCGTCAGGAGGCTATGCCCACGCGGTCTGTGCCCCGAAGCCCAGACAGAGTCCATCGCCGCCACCGGCCCGCCGTCCCTCCCTGGCCAAGGCCATCTGCGCTAGTCTTGGCTGGGCGCGCTGCCGGGTGGCGCAAGAAGGGTCCCTTCTCATTGACAACCTGATCGCGTCGGACTAGACTAACCCCTTTGTGGTGGGCAGGGATGTGGCGGCTTCGGTCGGCTTTGCCTCCGATCTAGCGGCTGCGCACAGGTCGGGTGCGTTGACTTTGGCGCAAGGCCTCTCCGCAACGGACGCTGATCACACACAAGGCGCGATCTGGGGAGCAAAGTGGCCTGTCTTCCCGCCACACCGGAGAAGGTGAAGTCGCTTCCTATGGTCAAGGCCATCCTGTCTCTTCTTGAACTTGCCGCCATTCTGCTCCCTGCGGCGGTCTTCCTCAGCCGATACATGGCGCGCGTGTTCCAGGGCGAGCGCAGCTTCCTCACCCCAGTCCTTCGCCCGGTGGAGAGCCTCGTTTACCGACTCTGTCGGATCGACAAGAGCCGGGAGATGTCAGGACGAACCTACGCCATTTGCGCCGTCTCGTTTACGCTGATCGGCGTTCTGGTTTTGTTGTTGCTCCAGCTCCTCCAGGGCGTTCTACCGCTCAATCCCCAGGGGCTCCGCGGGGTGCGCTGGGACACGGCGCTCAACACGGCGATCTCTTTTTCCACCAACACCAACTGGCAGTCCTATGCCGGTGAGACGACGATGAGCCACCTTACGCAGATGCTGGGGCTCGCCGTTCAGAACTTCCTATCGGCCGGGATCGGCATCGCCGTCGCTCTGGCGATGATCCGCGGGTTCATCCGCAGGGAGGCGAACACGGTCGGCAGCTTCTGGGTGGACCTTGTGCGTTCCGTCGTCTACGTCCTTCTGCCCCTTTCGTTTGTCCTCGCCGTCGTGCTCATGTCGCAGGGAGTGGTCGAAACCTTTCGGCCGCACGCGACTGTGGAGACGCTGGAGGGGATCCGACAGACGATCCCCGTCGGGCCCGTGGCGTCCCAGGAAGCGATCAAGGAGCTCGGGACAAACGGCGGCGGTTTCTTTGGCGCAAACTCCGCCCACCCGCTCGAGAACCCCAACGGCCTCACCAACCTCCTGGAGAACGTCGCCATGCTCCTCATCCCGGTCGCTCTCATTTTCACCTTCGGGAGGATGATCAAGAACCGAAAGCAGGGGCGGGCGCTCTTTGCTGCCATGGTCGTGCTGTTTGCGCTGGGTCTGGCCGTGGCGCTCTGGGCCGAACTTGCTGGGAGTCCGCTCTTGGCGAAGGCGGGGGTCGCCGGAGGAGCGAACCTGGAAGGGAAGGAGATGCGATTCGGCCTGGCGCCCTCTGTCTTGTTCGGCCAGGCAACGACGGCCACGTCCACCGGGGCGGTGAACTCCATGCACGATAGCGCGATGCCACTCACCGGGCTCGTGTATCTCTTCAACATGGGGATCGGTGAGGTGATCTTCGGGGGCGTCGGAGTCGGCCTCGTGGGGATGCTCTTCTACGTAGTCCTCGCCATGTTCGTTGCCGGGCTTATGATCGGCCGGACCCCGGAGTTTCTTGGGAAGAAGCTTGGCCCCTACGAGATGATCATGGCTGTGATCGGAGTCCTTCTTCCGCCCGTTATCCTGCTTTGCTTCCTGGCCGTGGCTTTGGTGACCCCCTCTGGTCTCGCCGGACCAGGCAATCCCTCCGCGCACGGCCTTTCTGAGATTCTCTACGCGTACACGTCCGCCGTGGGGAACAACGGTTCAGCGTTGGCTGGGCTTTCCGCGAACACGCCGTTCTACAACCTGACGCTCGGCCTTGCTATGCTGGTCGGACGCTTTGCCACGCTCCTTCCCGGGCTCGCAATCGGCGCCTCGGTCGCGCGGAAGAAGACGGCCCCGGTCGGAGTGGCCACCTTCCCCACCACGGGCCTTCTGTTCGTGGTCGTGTTGGTGGGCGTGATCCTCCTTGTGGGTGCCCTGACGTACTTCCCGGCCTTCTCGCTCGGGCCGATTCTGGAGCACCTACGCCTCGTGGGCGGGGGGACCCTGTGATGAGAGGAAAGGAGCGAGTGCACAGGAGAGGCCAGACCATCTTCGACCCGGCTCTTCTTCTCCGAGCCGCGCGCGGATCGTTCGCGAAGCTCAACCCGGTGTCGCTCTGGCGGAACCCTGTGATGTTGCTCGTCGAGGCCGGTGCCGCGCTCACCACGGTCCTGACGGTGGTCACTGCGGCGAGTGGGGGAGCGGTCGCGTTCGGGCTCCAAGTCAGCATCTGGTTGTGGTTCACGGTCCTCTTTGCCAACTTCGCTGAGGCGCTGGCCGAGGCGCAGGGGTCGGCGCGTGCCGAGGCGCTGCGGCGATCGCGAAAAGACCTTGTGGCGTGCCGGCTGTCGGATAACGGCCGGACGGAGCAGGTCTCGGCGGCGGCTCTGAAGAAGGGAGACCTGATCATCGTTGCCGGTGGGGAGGCCATCCCCGGCGACGGCGAGATCGTCCTAGGGACGGCGCTGGTCGACGAGTCTGCCATCACCGGCGAGTCTGCGCCGGTAGTCCGGGAGGCAGGAGGCGATCGAAGCGGGGTCACCGGCGGGTCGCGCGTTCTCTCGGGGACGATCCAAGTGCGCATCACGACCGACCCTGGCGACACGTTCCTCGACCACATGATTGCCATGGTGGAGGGGGCGCGGCGCCACATGACGCCGAACGAGGTTGCCCTTCAGATCCTGTTGGTTGGCCTGACCGTTCTGTTCGTGGTCGTCGTGATGACTGTTCCGGCGATGGGCAGGTACATGGGGGTCACGACCACCGTGCCGGTCCTTGTCTCGCTCCTCGTCTGTCTGATGCCAACCACGATCGGCGGACTCCTCCCCGCGATCGGCATCGCGGGGATGGATCGGCTGATTCAGCGCAACGTCGTCGCCCTCAGCGGACGTGCTGTCGAGGCCTCTGGCGACGTAGACATCGTCGTGCTCGACAAGACTGGGACGATCACGTTGGGGAACCGCATGGCTACGGAGCTGATCCCCTCCGACGGCGTCTCGCGGGAGCAGGTCCTGGAAGCGGCTCTTCTCTCATCGCTCTCCGACGAGACCCCGGAAGGGCGGAGCATCGTCGTCCTCTGCAAGAACGAGTTGGGGATCAAGGGGCGAGACATCCGCGCGCCACAGGACGCGGTGTTTGTGCCGTTCTCTGCTGCGGCGCGTATGAGCGGCGTGGACATCGGGAACCGGAGAGTGCGCAAGGGTTCGGTCGATGCCGTGGAGGCCTTTGTGCGAGCGGCGGGGGGGGTCTTCCCAGAGCCTCTCAGGGTAGAGGTCGATGCGATCGCTCGGTGCGGCGACACGCCGATGACCGTGGCTGAGGGGGGACGTGTCATCGGAGTCATCCGGCTGAAGGACGTCCTCAAGCAAGGGATCAAAGCCCGGCTGGCGCAGTTGCGCCAAGTCGGCATCAAGTCGGTCATGATCACGGGGGACAATCCGCTGACAGCGGCGTCGATCGCGGCCGAGGCGGGCCTCGACGACTTCGTCTCCCAGGCTCGGCCTGAGGTGAAGCTTGACCTCATCCGCAGGTATCAGGGGGAGGGGCACTTGGTAGCGATGATCGGGGACGGGACGAACGACGCTCCCGCCCTGGCACAAGCGGACGTGGCGGTGGCCATGAACGCGGGAACCCAGGCGGCGCGCGAGGCGGCGAACATGATCGACCTGGATTCCAATCCCACGAAACTCCTGGACATCGTGGAGGTCGGAAAGGAGATCCTGATCACCCGAGGCGCCCTGACCGCGTTCAGCATCGCGAACGACGTGGCGAAGTACTTTGCGATCATCCCCGCCATCTTTGCCAGTGCCTATCCAGAGCTACGAACGCTCAACATCATGGGCCTGGCAACTCCATCGAGCGCGGTGCTGGCGGCGGTCGTCTTCAACGCGATCATCATCCCGCTCCTCATTCCTCTTGCGCTCCGTGGAGTGCGGTTCCGGGCGAGGTCAGCGTCGTCGGTGCTCCGATGGAATCTCTTGGTGTACGGGCTCGGCGGGCTCGTGCTGCCGTTCCTTGGGATCAAGCTCTTGGACGTGGTCCTGGTGACGCTCGGGCTCGTCTAGGAGGGAGCATGAAGGAAGTTCGAACAGGGCTACTGGTGTTGCTTGCGTTCTCGGTCTTGCTCGGAATCATCTACCCGCTTGTCGTGACGGGAATCGGGCAGGTGGCCTTCTCGTGGCGGGCGAACGGGAGCCTTCTCGCGGACGGGGATCGGATCGTCGGCTCGGAGCTCATTGGCCAGTCCTTCTCTTCCGAACGCTACTTCCGCGGACGTCCGTCATCCTCGGACTACGATCCGATGAACTCCGGCGGGTCGAACCTGGCGCCCGCGAGCAGTACCCTACTCAACGAGGTGGAAGAGAGAATCGCCCTGGTTCGCTCTGACTATGGGCTGCCTAGAGAATCTCCCGTGCCCGCGGACTTCGCGTTGGCGTCGGCGAGCGGGCTCGATCCGGAAATCAGCGTCCAGTCGGCACTCCTTCAGGTCGAGTCGATCGCCGCGGCAAGGGAGATCGCCGCGCAAGTCGTCCGCGGCCTCATCCAACGCCACACCCACGGCCCGTTCCTGGGCGCGTTCGGGGAAGAGCGCGTAAACGTCCTCCGTCTGAACCTCGCTCTTGACGAGTTTATGGGCCACCGTGCCGGTTTGGGGTCCGGGCCGGAGGCATCCGCACCCGGGGCGGGCAAGGGAGAGCCATGAGTCGGACTCAGCCGGACGACCGCCCCGACCCCGACGCCCTTCTGAAGGAGATACAGAAGGAGGAAAGGCGGCAGGGGACGCTGAAGCTCTTCCTGGGCTACTCTCCAGGCGTCGGCAAGACTTACTCTATGCTCCTGGAAGCGCACGTCCTCAAGCGACGCGGGGTTGACGTGGTGGTGGGGCTTGTGGAGACGCACGCTCGTTCGGAGACAGAGGAGCTCCTTGAAGGTCTCGAGGTGATTCCCCGCAAGCGCGGGGAGTACAGAGGGATCATCCTCGAGGAGATGGACCTGGACACTCTCCTCGCTCGCAAGCCGGCGGTCGCTCTTGTGGACGAGCTCGCCCACACGAACGCTCCTTGGGGTCGGCATCCGAAGCGTTACCTGGACGTCGAGGAACTCCTGGCCGCAGGGATCGATGTGCACACGACGGTGAACGTCCAGCACTTGGAGAGCCTGAACGACGTCGTCGCCAAGATCACGGGGATCCGAGTGCAGGAGACCGTGCCGGACTGGGTCCTCGACCGTGCGGAAGAGGTGCAGGTCATCGACATCCCTCTAGAGAAGCTCTTCGAACGCCTGCACGAGGGGAAAGTGTACATCCCTGAACAGGCGCGGCGGGCGATGGAGAGCTTCTTCCAGCGTGGCCACCTCGTTGCCCTGCGGGAGATCATGCTGAACACGGTCGCCCGCAAGATGGACGAGGAACTGCTCAACTATCGCAGGGCCAAGGCGATCAGCGGCCCGTGGCCAGCGGCGGGGAAGCTGATGGTGTGCATCGGCGGGACGCCCAATGCCTCACAGCTCGTGCGCAAGGCATACCGCATGGCGAAGGAGCGCAATGTAGAGTGGTACGCCGTCCACGTCGCGCCGCCCACCCTGCGCGAGCTGTCTCCCGCCCAGAAGTCGCATCTTGCGGACGCGTTCAACCTCGCCGAGGAGTTCGGGGCGCGAACGGTCACCCTGAGCGGAATCGACGTGGTCCCCGGCCTGCTTCGTTTTGCGCAGGAGAACAACATCATCCAGATCGTCATCGGGAAACCACGCCGCTCACTCTTGTTGGGCGCGCTCCGAGGCTATCCGGTCTACCGCCTACTGCGAGATCAGGGTGACTTCGACCTTCTTCTGGTGACGCCGACCGTGGCCGAGGGCCGCGCCCCTGCGGCCGCGCCTGTTCCGGCGCGGCGCTTCGACTTCCGTGGATACCTGCTCGCCGTCCCCGCCATCGCCCTGGCGAGCGGCCTGAACCTCCTCCTGAATCAGTATTCGAACCCGATCTCGCTCTACTCTGTGTATCTCATCGCGACGATCGTTGTCGCCCTTCTCTTCGGGACAGGCCCGTCGGTCTGGGCCGCCGTTCTCAGCATGTTGGGCTTTGACTTTCTGTTCATGGCACCCAGGTTCTCCTTCGCCGTTGCCCGCCCCGCCGACGCGGTCAGCGCGCTCGTCTTTCTCGTGACCTCGATCATCATCGGCCAGCTGATTCGGGTGACGCGGCGTCAGTCGACGGCGTTGCAGATCAGGGTGGAGCGGGTCTCGCTACTCGAGGAAATGAGCAAGGAATTGCTTGCGCTGCCCGCGATTGCGCAGTTGATCGGCGGGTTCGGCGAGAGAGCATCGCCAGGGCCGGCGCACTTAGAGGCGATGCAGGACAAGGCGCTGGACGAGATCGCCCGAATCGCCATTCGCTACGCGGCGAAGGCGGTGAGCGATGCAACGCTCATCCTGTTCCGGAACCGTGCCGATCAGCTGCAGGTCTGGGGAAAGAGCGACGCCGGCCTGACGCTGAATGAGGAGGAGACGGCCGTGGCAGAATGGACGTTCCTGCATGGGGAACCAGCGGGCGCAGGGACCGGAACGCTGCCCAACGTGGTGTTCTTCTTCCTCCCCATGAAGAGCCAGGACAGGACGATCGGCGTGATCGGGGTCAGGGGAAACGTTGAGGGCCTGCTTCCCGAACAGCGCCGCCTCCTTGGGGCGATCGCAAACCTCGCGTCTCTATCGGCAGTACGGTGGGCGCGCTCTGGATCGGAGGAGCCGAGGACCGCCTAGGTCACGGGACGATGCGGGAACGGCTCGCCGTCCCGCCGGGGTCCGACGGGACAGGATCCAAACGATCACCAAGGCGCGCGGCAGAGGAGGACGCAGGCGTTCCACCGTGGACGCCGAGTTGCGCACGGCTCGACTCCCGCAGACCGGGCGACGGGGGATCGAGATGCGAGCGCCTGGACCGACTCCGCTCAGGCGGGGAGCGACGTGGAGCCGTGGGGTCGAGCTCAATGGTGAGGCCCGTCACGCTTTGGCTTTTGCCCTCCGCTCCTGGCGCGCCTTTGCCTTCGTGCGCGCCTTCACCTTTTGTTTTGTTCGCACCCGCTCTCTCTTCGGGGTGACCCTGGCCTTGCCCATCGGACCCTCCTTGTGACTCGCTCTTGCTAGTTGCGATGACTTCCCGCTCGGGAGAACACCGGCGGAACGGACGCTCACGCTGCACTCGATCCTTCCCACGCTTCGCGGAGGGTGAGACGATACACCGTGGGCGCCTCCGGTGGCAAACGGCCTCGCACGGTATATGATTGGGGGACCGACTGAGAGGGAGGGAGATCGTCGTGGCCGTGAAACGACAAGGAATGAAGAAGCTCGCGCTGTGCGTTATTCTCCTGGCTGCGTTGGCGTCTCTGCTCGCCGGATGCAGCGGTTCGAAGCGGCTGACGGATCTGGAGACAAAGACCGCAGCCAACACGACGGCCGTGGCTGAGCTGAAGGGAAAGGTCGACAGCTTCCCGGCTCTCGTCGCGGCAAACGGGTCACAGATCACCGACCTGAAGAAGGTCGTAGACAGCTACGCGCCGCTCATCTCGGGGAACGGCTCACGCCTTACCGACCTGGAGAGGCAAATCGCTACATACCCCTCGATGATCGCGAGCAACGCGAGCGAGATCGCCATGGTTGCGAAGCGCATCGAGGCATACCCAGGCCTGATCGACGAGAACTCCAAGGACATCGCGTCCCTGAGACGAGAACTTGACAGCTACACAAATCAGGTCACGAACGCTGCGAACCAGCTCGCCGAACTGAAGAGGCAGGTGGACGGCCAGTCTTCCACCATCCTGGGCAATCTGACCCTCATTGCGAACAACAGCACACAGCTCTCTCAGCTTCAGCATCAGGTCGATGCCTTCCCGGCGACTCTCGACGCGCAGAACGCGAAGGTCGCCGACCTGGCGTCGCAGCTCGGAGGCCTCTCGGCAGCGATCGAGGGGACCGCCGCGCGGATCAGCAGGCTTGAGGAAAAGATTGTGGGCTACGAGGAGGCGGCCGGCGCGGATCACGCCTCGCTTGCGGCAGTGAAGGATCAAGTCCAGACCGACTCGCGCCAGATCGAGGCCGCCACCTCTGCGGTCGCGGCCGCGGGCGTGCTTGTTCAGAGCCATTCCTTGGCGATCGCCTTGCTTGAGACGAAGGTCGATGAAGTGCAGTCGCGCGCGGCCAGTCTGAGTTCCGTGGTCAAGGTTGGATACCTCGATCCGGACGCCGCGCTCACGGCTCTGACCGGGGTTGCTCGAGACCTCCAGCAGAGCCAGGCTTCCAAGGAGGCCGCGCTCGTCACCGTGGGCAAGGAGTTCGACGCGGGGGCGATCACCGGACCGGACTTCGCGCAGACCGCAAGCCGACTGCGCGTCGAGCTTCTGGCTTTGCGAGTCGACGTTGACCTGGCACTGATTGGGGCGTGGGCAGCTTCGCCGGGCTTTGCGACGGCAGCCGCGGACCTCGGCGTGCTCAGGGGAGATGGGGAGAAGCTTGAGGGCGAGCTTGCCAGCTTCCTCACGGTCGTGACACAGGGTGGGATCGACCAGAGCCAGTTCGCGGCTCAGTACGGGACGTTCGAGACGAGACTCAACGCCCTGGACAGCGGCGTGCGCGAGATCGGCCGGGCCAGGGTCCTCGCCGCGGCGGCGGACGTTGCGAGAGCCAAGGGCTACGACCTCATCTTGCGCAGCGAGGACGTCCTCGTGGACGGAAACGCGGACAAGCGGCCCGACATCACGAGCCTCGTCAAGGACGAGCTCCTCGCGTCACTGAAGTAGTCCGGCAGACCCCTTCGCGCCTTCGGCGCGTACCGGCCTGGGGAAGAGCCCCCAGGCTCGTCTGTGGGGGCGGGTCCGTTCGGGAGCGGAGGCGAGCACTTCCAGAGAGCAAGGCATTGCTTGACAGGATGCCGCGTGCCGGGGACCCTTTGAGGCTATGGGAAGAGACGTGTCCGGCGAGATCGAGCGGCTGCGCGCAGAGATCGAGCGGCACAACTACCTGTATCACGTGCTTGACCGGCCGGAGATCCCGGACAGTGAGTACGATAGGCTTTTCCGTCGACTGCAGGACCTGGAGGCAGCGCACCCTGCGCTCGTCACCCGGGAGTCCCCGACCCAGCGCGTGGGAAGTTCCCCGGTCGAGGAGTTCAGTACGGTGGCGCACTCCGTCCCCATGCGGAGTCTGGCCAACGCCTTCAACGGACAGGAGATCAAGGACTTCGATCGTCGGGTGCGCAGGCTGCTGGGCCAAGACGAGGTCGTCTACGTGGCGGAGCCGAAGCTCGACGGCCTCTCCGTTGAACTGGTCTACCGGGACGGGCGCCTCGTGCAAGGTTCCACCCGGGGAGATGGGTCAAACGGAGAAGACGTGACGGCCAATCTGCGGACGGTGCGGAGCGTCCTCCTTCGGCTGCAGCCGAAAGAGGACGGGGTGGAGTCCCCCGCCCTCCTGGAGGTCCGCGGAGAGATCTACGTCGAGCGCCGTGATCTGGCGGCCGTCAACCTGGAACGGGACGAGGCAGGGCTCTCTCCCTTTGCCAACCCGCGCAACTTCGCCGCGGGGTCGCTGCGTCACCTCGATCCGCGAGTCACCCGCTCGCGCCCTCTGAAGCTATTCTGCTACGACGTGGGCCGCGTGGAAGGGCTCAAGATCAGGACTCAGGAAGAGCTCCTAGAGACCCTGGCGAGGCTTGGGATCCGAGTGAATCCGCTTTTCGCCGTTTGTCGGGGGATTGAGGAAGCCATCGCGTTCTACGAGCGCCTGGAGAAGGAACGCGACACCCTTCCCTACGAAGTGGACGGAGTCGTGATCAAGGTCGACGACCTCTACGCGCGTCGCGTCCTCGGCGAGATCGCGCACAGCCCGCGCTGGGCGCTCGCGGCGAAGTTCCCTCCCGAGCAGGCGATCACGAGGCTACAGGGCATCCTCATCTCCGTCGGGCGCACGGGGATGCTCACGCCGGTCGCCGTGCTGGATCCGGTCCGCGTGCGGGGTGTGGAGATCTCTCGTGCCACGCTGCACAACGAAGACGAGGTGAGACGCAAGGACCTGCGCGTCGGCGATTTCGTCCTTGTCCAGCGGGCGGGAGACGTTATTCCGGAGGTGGCCGGACCTCTGCCGGAGAGGCGCACTGGGGAGGAGCGTCCTTTCGCCATGCCCACGTCCTGCCCGGTCTGCTCTGGCCCGGTCGTGCGACTGGAGGGCGAGGCGGCGCATCGTTGTCTGAACATCTCCTGTCCGGCTCGGATCAAGGAGTCGATCCTGCACTTCGTCTCCAAGGGTGGTTTTGACATAGAGGGGTTTGGCCCGCGCCTGATCGATCAGCTCGTGGACAAGGGACTCGTGCGGAGGATCAGCGACCTCTTCTTCCTCGATCGGGATGCGCTTGTCGGGTTGGAGCGGATGGGCGAGAAGTCCGCGGCAAACCTGCTCGCTGCGGTCGAGAAGAGCAAGTCCGTTTCGCTTTCCAAGCTCCTGTTTGCCCTGGGAATCCCTCAGGTGGGCGAACACACGGCGGAGGTCGTCGTCGCCGCTCTTCAAAGCCTCAAGCGGGTCATGGCGGCAAAGGAGGAGGTGCTCATGGCGATCCCCGGTGTGGGCCCCCGCACCGCCGAGGCGATCGCGGGCTTCTTTCAGAACCCGGAGAACCGCGCCTTGGTCGCTCGTCTCCTGGAAGCGAAAGTCACGCCTGCGGTGACCGCGCCGGCCGCCTCCTCCGCGCTCGCCGGTCGGCGTTTCGTGTTCACCGGTACTCTCTCGACTTACTCGCGTGAAGAGGCGGCGGAGCTCGTGAAGGAACTGGGCGCGGCCGTCTCTGGGTCGGTGAGCGCCCAGACGGACTACGTGGTCGCTGGCGAGAGCCCGGGATCCAAGGCAAAGCAGGCGCGATCCCTGGGAGTGAAGACCCTAACGGAGGCGGAGTTCCTCGCGCTCCTGGAAAGAAGTGGCTAGCCATGCGCTCCTGGACTTGAGCCGACAGGAGCTCGCCAGCCGGCTTGAGGAGTGGGGCGAACCTCGCTTTCGCGCGGACCAGATCTGGCGCGCGGTCTATCGTGAGCTCGTCGTGTCGTACGAGGCGATCACCCCGCTTCCGCGATCGCTGCGTCAGGCCATGAGCCAGAGGCTGCCCTTTGGCTCGCTTGAACCACTCGAGCGCGTAGAGAGCGAAGACCAGTCGACGTCCAAGGTGTTGTTCCGCCTGGAAGACGCAGAAACGATCGAAGCGGTTCTGATGCGCTACGAGAGACGACAAACGGTCTGCCTCTCAACGCAGATTGGGTGTGCCATCGGCTGTCCGTTCTGCGCGACGGGGCGGGGCGGGCTCCGGCGGGACCTCTCAGTCGGGGAGATCGTCGGTCAGGTTCTCTTCTTTGCCCGTGAGCTTGCGCGGGGCGGGGAGCGTCTGACAAACGTGGTGTACATGGGTATGGGCGAGCCTCTACTCAACTACGACGCGACCATAGGGTCGATTCGCGCCCTCAATGATCCAGACGGATTCGGGCTGCGGGCCCGGGGGTTCACGGTGTCCACCGCGGGAATCGTTCCCGGAATTGAGAGACTCGCTGGCGAGGAGTTCCAGGTGAACCTCGCCGTCTCCCTGCACGCGGCGAACGACCGATTGCGCAACCAGCTCGTCCCCATCAACCGGCGGTACCTTCTCTCCGAGCTTCTCCACGCCTGCCGCGCCTACGTCGAGCGGACGCACCGCCGCATCAGCTTCGAGATTGCCCTGATCGATGGGGTGAACGACTCCCTTGAGAACGCTCGCGAGGTGGTTGCGCTTCTCGATGGCCTGCTGTGCCACGTGAACCTGATCGCGCTCAATCCGGTTGAGGGGTGTGCCTTTCGCCCCAGCCCGCGGGCGAAGCGCGAGGCGTTTCTGGAGGAATTGAGGCAGAGAGGACTCGAGGCGACGCTCCGTCTGGGGAGGGGGACCGAAGTCGAAGCCGGATGCGGGCAATTGCGCGGCCGACAACCCAAGGCGAGCGGCCCGTCGCCAGGAGCCGACCACACTACTCCCTGAGCAGACCGCGGTAGAAGTCGAACGCTCGTTTTCCCCAGCTCTCGGAGACGTGCTCCAGGCCCTGGTTTACGAGTTGCCTGGCGCGCTCCCGGCTGAGCTCCATGATCCGCCCCACCTCGGCGAGGGAGTGCGGACAACCGTCCTCGATTCCGTAGTGGAGCCTCAAGGCGAAGGCCTCGCGAGCTGGCAGGTGCTCGAGGGCGCCCTCCAATTCCTCGCGGAACAGGAGTCGCAGGGCCTCTCTCTCCGGGGACGGGGAGGCCTTGTCCTCGATTAGGTCCTCGAGCGTCTCCTGCCCGTCCTCACCGACCGCCTGGTCAAGGGAGAGGGTTTCCCCTACCTCGGCCTCAACACGCTGGAGGCGCTGCACCGAAATGCCCAAGGCTTTGGTCAATTCCGCCTCCTCCAGCGGCTCGCCATCCGCGGCGCCGCGGAGCTGCTCCAGATGACGCACCGCGCGGAAAAGGTAGTCGGGGATGCGGATGACACGGGAGAACTCCGTGATCGCCGCGAGGATGGCGCGGCGGATCCACCAGGAGGAGTACGTGCTCAAGCGGAAGCCTCGTTCAACGTCGAAGCGGTCAACGGCCTCGATCAACCCGACGTTCCCTTCCTGGATGAGGTCGATGAGAGGCAGGCCGGCCTCGGAGTACTCCCGGGCGATCTTCACGACGAGGCGGAGGTTGGAAGTGATCAGCTTCTCCCTCGCGCCCGGCGCGCCCGCGGCGAGGGCCGTCGCCACCACGCGCTCCTCGTCGGGGGAGAGAAGCGGGAAGTGGGAGATTTCGCGGAAGTAGCTTTGTAGGATATCGACCGTCTCTGTGGCCGACGATTCCTCTTCTTCGTCTCTCTCGATCGTTTCTTCCGACATGCCCCTCACCGCGCCTACTGTACGCCAGGGCCCTCCGGTTGTCCAAAGCCCGGGTTCATGTGCTAGGCGGGGAAGGAGCCAGATGTCACGCTCACCACATCGAGCTCGACCACGCGGGCTGGAACGGCCAAGCACTCCGCGAGGCTTGGGCGGGTGCGTCCCTCGTCTCCCGAGATGAGCTCCTTGATGTAGAGGCCGCCGTCGCACCGGAGACGGACCTCGGCGCGCCTCGCAGACACGAGCTGGCCTTCGATCTCTAGGACGCGGCGCTCGCGCAGGAGGTCGGCGCGGCGGTGCATGACGCGATGCGGTGTCTCCTGCTCGATCATCCCCAAGAGCCCGGCCAGCGCTTCCTTGAGTCGTGCAGGAGTGACATCCGCATCGAAATCGACGGCGGCGCGGTAGACCTTCTCCGCGTCGGCCTCCTTGATCTGGGACACGACGTCTGAGTCTACGAAGCGCAGGGAGGCGGCCTCGACCTTTCCCACGGCCGATCGGTTGACCGCCTCTTGGAGAAAAGCTACGTCCAGCCGCCGCTTTCGTGGAGAGACCAGCTCCAGCACGAACGGCCTTCCGCTCCCGAGCATGCGGGCGTCGATGTCCTCGCGCCCTGCGCCGTGGAGGTGTGCTTCCGCCGCCTGGGCGGCCTCGAGGAACGGCGCGGCGATCAACTCTTCCACCGACTCGGGATACTGCTTCCCGGTCTCTTGGCACCGGGGGCAGCCGCGGCCGCCGCAGTGTCGGCAGGGCCAATGAGTCTGCGGGATACCTCGCAGGAGCTTGCGGTAGCGGCCGTAGACGAAGAGGGGAAGGACACCGAGCGTGATCCCTTTCTCGGCCAGGCCCACCGTGAACCAGAGTTGTGGGTGTTCCAGGGCGAGGGTTCCGCGGCCGGTTCTTGACTCGAATGCCTTGCCGACCTCGCGATTGAAGGCATGCTTGAGTGGCTCGGACAGAGCGGTCGGGAACCGCTCCCCAAAGAGGCGCTCCGCCTCCCGCAGGCGCGGCGTGAGCTTGACCCCGAAGAGATAGGTCTCGTACTCGAGCCCCTCTGCAAGGGCCACCGCCCGGTCAGCCCAGTATGGGGCGCTAGCGAACAGGTCCTCGCACAACCAGCAGGTGCCCTTCTTGCCGTGGATGTCGCCTAGGGAAAGGACCGTGCGGATTGATCGCCCCCGCTCGGCGTTTGTGAGGCCGTGGCCAAGTCGGGCGAAGGCTCTCCCCAGGCAGTCGTCGCAGATCGGTCCGGCGCGCAAGATGCTCCTCGCCCGGTCCAGTGCCCGGATGTGAGAATCGAGTGCGTGATCCTCGGCCACGGTCAGCCTCCCCTTGGGAATCCCCTATCGATCTTCGCGCAGAGGACGTGACTTGGCAAACAGCGGCCTCGCGGGCAGTTTTGGCTACGCCGTGAAGCCGGAAAACGTGCGGTAGTAGAAGAGCGTCTCGTCTTCCCTCTGGAAGCCGGCTGACTCAAGATCGCTAGAGGCGATCGACCCGGCCGCCGGTTGGCCGTCCCAAGTCCGCACACGGATCGAGCGGACTGGCGACTCATGCTCAAGGATCCTGGGGAGAAGGTCAAGCGCACGGCGTCTCTCTTGAGGTTCTAAATCAACGAGGGGCGTCAGCCGCTCCCCGCGGTTTTCGATCGCCAGGATCGGGACCCCTCCGCGCAGGATGAGGTAGTTGCCCGGAACGCGCCGCAGAGCGAAGCCTGTCCCCAGCGGGCTCTGGATGGGAAAGAAGGCCGAGGGGCCGTACAGGTTGGCGGGGTCGGCTGCACCGAGCAGGGTGAGGGTCTCGTCGGTCCTATGCACGGAGAGGCCGCCGAGCGTCGCCGCGTGAGCAAACTGGCTTCCGGCAAGGCCAGAGACGAAGAGACCTCTCTCCACGGCGCCCCGCCACTCCAGGCGGGTGAGCAGAGGGTAGAGACTGCCCCAGCGCAGCAAGAGCGATTCCAGGCCCAGGGTGTCGCGAGAGAGGAGCGCGTAACGCCCGAGCAGGCGGTGGATGGCCGCCTCAAGCTCCTCCTCCGTCGGCTCTCGAACCTCGCGGGAGAGAAGGGACCAACGACCGAGTGCCCCGCTCCAGGCGCCGGGCCGCTGGCTCTTGGCTCGCCAGAGGGCAGGATGCGGCTTCCCAGCGCGGAGCGGGGCGAGGGAGTCGTTGGTCACCTCTCCCGCCCAGACGAGATCCCACAGGGCAGAGGCGATCTCTGACGGCGGCCGATCGAGACGGCCGGCGATCTCCCCCAGGAAGGTTGCGCCTCGCTCGCGGAGATGGCCGCTCACCCGCGCGGCGAGCTCGCCTTCGTCCTCCCGAGCAAGGGCAGGGGAAACCTGGAGGAATGAGGGCGCTGCGTCGCGGGGGGAGAACGCGATCCGTCCCGGCCCCTCCCCGCGTCCCAGCCCTCGCCAGACGAAACGGCCCGTTAGGAGCAGCTGATCGAGGAGAGCGGGTCCGTAGCCGCGGACACGAGTCGCCAAGACGCGGGGCCAGACGTCGAGCGGAAGGTAGAGCCAAGAGAGCTGATCCAGAACTTCATCCAGAGCCTCCGCACCTTCGAGAGGAGCCGTCACGTGCTGGAAGGCGAGGAGGAAGCGTCCGTAGGCCCCGGCTGGTGCAGGCACGACGCGTCGTCGCCTGCGCGAGAGGGTCAAGCGGCGCAACCCTCTGGCCACATCGGGAAGGGAGAACCCCACCGAGCCTCCAGGAAGAGGGAACTCCACGAGGTCCATTCGAGCGAGGACTTGATTGACAGCGTCGACAGACAGGCCGTAGCGGCGCGCAAGCTCCTGGGCCGTCGACACGGCGTGGCTGGAGAGCGCGTGGCGGACGAGTGCGCTGCGGTCCTCGTTGGCTGAGCCGGCGTATTGGCCAAGCCCTTCCCCAATCACCAGACGATCGGGTTCCACGGCGCCGGGGAGGCGCACGCGAGCGAGGCGGCCGTCGGCGAGCAGTTGAGGAAGGGCGCGAAGTGCCTCGGGCTCGGCCCGCGCGGACAGCTCCTCCTCAGTGAGATCACCGAGTCGGCGGAGGAGCTCGACGAGCTCGGCGCCGTCGCGGGCGCGGTCGAACACGCCAAGGGATTGGAGACGTTCCTCCATGACGGCGATCGCCTCCGCATCGACGACGTCTCCCTTCTCCGAGAAGAGAGCCTGGATTGCGTCTCGATCGACTCGGCTCTTGTCGGACAGGATCTTCGGTTCGTCGTACTCGTAGGTGTAGACGGCCGTGAAGTCAAACAGGAGCGAGGTCGTGAACGTGGAGGGGGCGCTGCCGCGGCGCAGGTGGAACCTGGAACTGCCATCTGCCACCGACTGGAAGAAGGCCACGAGATCCTGAACCGGAAGGAGGTCCTCAAGCGACTCGCGCAGGGCCTCAACGACGATGGGGAAGGACGGGTAGCCTCGCGCCAGTTCCAGCAGGTCTCGGGCCCGCAGGCGCTGCAGCCACAGTGGGGTCCTCTTGCCTGGCCGTTTGCGCGGGAGGAGGAGGGCACGGGCCGCGCTCTGTCGGAAACGGGTGCCGAAGAAGGCGGATCCCTCAAGCTCCTGCGAGACTAGGTTTGCCACTTCCTCGGGCCGGATCGACTGGAGCGCGGCGATGGCACGCTCCAGCGGCAGGCCGCCCAGGTCAAACAGGATCCCGATGTCGGAGTGAGCCGCAAGCGGGATCGGTCCCCCGCTTCGGCGGAATGCGGCCAGTGCCGCAAAGAGCAGAGCGAGGTGAAAGGGTCGCCCGAATGGCGACACGATCGCGAGCTTCGCCTGTCCGAGCTCGTCGGGAAAGGCGTCGAGCAGCACGGTGCGGTCACTGGGGATGACACCGGCGGACTGGACTCCTTCCTCTAGATACGCGCGGAGGTTCCTTGCGGCGATGGGATCCAGGGAACACTCCTTGGTCAGCCACTCCTCGAAACCCCGCTCACGGAGACGTCCTTCGCACTCGCGCGAGAACGCGCCCACGTATCGGCCAAACTGAAAGTCACGGCCCAGACCTTCGCCCTTCCAGAACGGAGGTTGAGCTGTCTTCTCCCCCGAAGGGGCGACGACCACCCGGTCGCTCTGGATCTCGAGGATCTGCCAGCGGCTTGTCCCCAGGAGGATGGTCTCTCCCTCGCGACGCTCGTACACGAACTCCTCATCCAACTCCCCGAGGCGGGTGTGGCCGTCGGCGAGGACGAGCGGGTACTGACCCGTGTCCGGTATCGCTCCCCCGTTGGCGATGGCCAGGTGGCGGCTCCCGGGAAGGGGAAAGAGCATGTGACTCGCGCGGTCCCAGGAGATCCTGGGCCCAAGCTCGGTGAAGGCGGCGCCGGAGAAGCCGCCCGATACGAGTTCGAGCACGGAGAAGAACGCCTCTTCCGTCAGGTGAGAGTATGGGGCCGCGCGACGGACGAGGGCGAGCACGTCGTCGACCTTGCGCTCCCCTGTGGCGACGATGGCCACGATCTGCTGCGCCAGGACGTCGAGCGGATTTTGGGGCATGTGCACGGCGCTCGTCTCGGCCTGCCTCATGGCGCGAGCCAGTGCGGCCAGCTCGAGAAGGTCGGCGCGGGTCTTGGGGATGAGGCGGCCCTTGCTGGCTGCGCGGTAGGTGTGGCCGGCCCGGCCGACGCGCTGCAGGGCATGGGCGACGGAGTGGGGCGACTCCACCTGACACACGAGGTCGATCGCTCCCATGTTGATCCCGAGCTCGAGCGAAGCCGTGGCCACCAGAGCGGGCAGGCGGCCGGCCTTCAAGTCCTCCTCGATCTCGCGCCGGCGTTCCTTGGACACGCTTCCGTGATGGGCGCGGACCAGGGGCTGGCCGGCACGGCGGTTCAATTCAGCCGCGATCCGTTCCACACTGGCGCGATTGTTGGCGAAGATAAGCGTAGAGCGGTGCGTCTCGATCAGCTCAAGCAGCCTGTCGTAGATCGCGGGCCAGATGGAGACGGATCCATCCTCGCCACGCGGCAGTTGCGCCATGTCCTCGACTGGGGAGATCACCTGGAGGTCGAGGTCCTTACGCATCCCGGCATCAACGAGCGTGACGGGACGAGGAGTCCCATCGGAGTCGTATCCCCCCAGGAAGCGGCCGACCAGCTCAAGGGGGCGCTGCGTCGCCGAGAGCCCGACGCGAACGAACGGAGCGGCGACGAGCTCCTCCAGACGTTCGAGGAGAAGGGCGAGGAAGGTCCCGCGCTTGTTGTCGCACAGGGCGTGAATCTCATCGACGATCACGTAACGAACGTCGCGGAGGCCCTCCGCGGCTTTGGGCGAGGTCAGGAGGAGGTGAAGGGACTCTGGGGTCGTGATGAGGATGTGCGGCGGTTTGCGCCGCATCCGCTCGCGCGCGGACTGGGGGGTGTCGCCGGTGCGAACTCCGACGGATACCTCAGGGAGCGGCCTGTCGAGTCCCAGAGCGGCGAGGCGGATTCCTTTCAAGGGTTCCTCGAGGTTCCGTTCGATGTCCGTGGCGAGGGCCTTGAGCGGGGAGAGGTACAGGGTGTGGACGCCGACGGAAGGCTCTCCACTCTCCAAGCGGGTGAAGAGGTCGCTCAGGGTGAACAGGAACGCCGCGAGCGTTTTTCCCGATCCGGTCGGCGCCAGGATGAGCGTGTGTTCTTGGCGAGCGATCGCCGGCCAGCCCAGGACCTGTGCCGGCGTGGGTGCGACGAAGCTCTCGACAAACCAGCGTCGCACGGCAGGGTGGAAGAGATCAAGGATAGCGGCCCTCTCCATGGCCTCCCATTCTCGGAGGAACGCCCGCCTGCGTCCAGCCTGCCTGCGTGGCACTCCCAGGTGGGTGAGCATTGCCCGCTACCGAGCAGCGCGACGGGGCGCTCGCGCCCTTCGCGAAACACAATTGCAGCGGGCACCTGCGCGGAGTACGATCCCCATCCCGTATGGAAAAGGCCAGGCTCCTCCCCGTCGTCTTCTCGTCGGTGCTCTTTCTTGTCACCTACTGGGGGATTCTCTCGGGAAAGCTGCACCGCGCGATCGTGAGCGTGGTCGGAGCGGCGGCGATGGTGGCGGCCGGGACGTGGATTGGGTTCTACCGTGACGAGATGGCGTTTCGCGCCATCGACTTCAATACGATCGGACTGCTCTTTGGGATGATGATTCTGGTGGGGCTTTCGCAGAGGGCGGGGATCTTCCGGTATCTGGCGATCCGTGCGGCGAAGCTGACGCAGGGGAAACCTTTCCTCTTGCTGTTTGTGCTCTCGCTCCTAACGGCGGGGCTCTCCGCGGTACTGGATAACGTCACGACGATCATCGTCGTCGCGCCGGTGACCGTGACCATTGCGGGAATCCTGGGCATCAGTGCGATTCCGTTTCTGTTGAGCGAGGTCTTCCTCTCCAACATCGGCGGAGCGGCGACGCTGATCGGCGACCCACCAAACATCCTGATTGGGTCTGCGGCCAGACTCTCGTTCACCAACATGCTGACTCACCTCGCTCCGATCGCTTTCGCCGCGGCCGTCCTGACGGGTCTTGTTCTCTTGTTTCTCTTTCGGCGCGAGCTGCGAACAAAGTGGGTAGGCCGCGAAGCCGTGGCCGCGCTCGACGCCCGCGCCGCGCTCACGGATCCCGGGCGGGCCGTGGCACTCTCGCTCATCCTTCTGGGAACGGTGGTCCTCTACTTCGTCCACGCCCAGCTTCATCTGGGGCCGGGCGTCGTGGCGTTGATCGGGGCGGCGGTGGCGCTCCTATGGGTGCGGCCGCCGATGGAAGAGATCGTGAAGGACGTGCACTGGGACGCGCTCGTCTTCTTCATCGGACTCTTCGTGATGGTGGGGGGCGTGGCCGCGGCGGGGGTGCTCGACCTTGTGGCGGGCGGGCTTTTCTCCCTGGCGAAGTATGGGATCGTCCCGACGGCACTTGTCGTCTTGTGGGCGGGCGCGCTTCTCTCGGCGATCGTGGATAACATCCCATTCACGATGGCCATGATCCCAGTGATCCTGGGCCTCGCCTCCCGCGGAATCGACGTGGCCCCTCTGTGGTGGGCTCTGGCTCTTGGGGTGGCGTTTGGCGGGAACGGGACGCCCATCGGGTCGTCGGCCGGCGTGATTCTTGTGTCGATCAGCGAGCGCAGCGGGATGCCGATCACCACCCGCACGTGGCTGAGATACGGTCTACCGGCTACCATACTGAGCTGTGCCATCGCGAGCATAGGCACAGTGCTTGCCATAGAGTGTGGGTTATTCTAGCGTCCGGCGTGTCCTGGATGCCGGGGTGGGCAGGAAGAAGGGGGCACGAGGGAGCTCCATCTGAGACGCGAGCAGGCTAGTGAACTGCCTGCGGTTCCGATGGGGCGCCCGTTTGTCCGCAATACGAAAAAGGAGGACGGATGCACGGAGCGTCGTTGTTCGAGACGTATGCGTTGTGGACGGTCCTGGGGATCGCCATCATCGGACTTCTTTACGCGCTGTTCCTGCGACGGCAGGTGATGCGTGAGGACAAGGGCACCGAGAAGATGCAGGAGGTCTGGAACGCGATTCGCACGGGGGCGGACGCCTACCTCAATCGCCAGTTGAGGACCATCCTGCCGTTGATCGTCCTTCTCACGGTGGTCCTGTTCTTCAGCGTCTACATTGTCCCTCCCAGCCACGAGGCTGGAGAACTCCTCGGTCGGTGGACCCAGCCAGACCCAGTCACCGGCCAGATTGCGCTGCTCAATGAGTCCTACGTGCGCCTGCTGGTTGGTCTGGCGCGGGCGGCGGCGTTCGTGATGGGCGCCCTGTTCTCGCTGATGGTCGGTCAATTCGGAATGAGGATGGCGGTTCAGGGGAACGTCCGCGTGGCCTCGGCCGCGCGAACGAGCTTCGAGAAAGCGGTCAAGATCGCCTACCGCTCCGGGACCATCACCGGCATGCTGACCGACGGCCTGGGTCTCTTTGGCGGGACCGTCATCTTCCTCCTCATGGGAAAGGCCGCCCCGGACGCCCTGTTGGGGTTTGGCTTTGGCGGAACGCTCCTGGCGCTCTTCATGCGCGTCGGCGGCGGGATCTTCACCAAGGCGGCCGACGTCGGCGCGGACCTCGTGGGCAAGGTCGAGGCGGGGATCCCGGAGGACGATCCGCGCAACGCCGCGGTCATCGCCGATCAGGTTGGCGACAACGTGGGCGACTGTGCCGGAATGGCGGCCGACATCTTCGAGAGCTACGAAGTGACGATCGTGTCTGGCTTGATCCTTGGGCTGTCGCTGGTGGCCCTCACCGGCGAGCTCAAGTGGATCGTCTTCCCGCTCCTTGTCCGAGGGATCGGCGTCTTCGCGTCGATCATCGGGACCTACCTGGTCCGCGGCAAGGGTACGAAGGGCAACGCCATGACGGCGATCAACCGCGGGTTCTACAGCTCGGCCGCCATCTGCCTCGCCGGGTTCGCGGTGCTCGCTCACTTCTACATGCAGGAGTGGCGCGCCTTCTTCTCCGTCGGCGTCGGGATCGTCCTCGCGATCGTCATTGACGAGCTGACCAAGTACTTCACCGACACGCATCACAAGCCGGTGAAGGACATCGCCGGCTCGGCCAAGACCGGGTCCGCCACGTTGATCCTGAGAGGCCTGGGTGTGGGCTACGAGTCGTCCGTGTATGCCGTGCTTGTCATCGCGGCGACGATCCTGGCGGCGGTGCTCATCTACCGGGGTATGCCGATTCAGTACGTGCTCTACGGCGTGGCCATGACCGGCATCGGGATGCTGACCCTGACGGGGAACAACGTGGCCATGGACTCCTTCGGTCCGATTGCGGACAACGCCAACGGGATCGGCGAGATGGCCGGCCTGGACAAGAAGTCGCGCCAGACGATGGCCGACCTCGACGCGGTGGGGAACACGACCAAGGCGATCACCAAGGGCGTGGCCATCGGGTCAGCGGTCATCGCGGCGGTCTCTCTCTTCGGTTCGTTCATCACCGACGTGATCAAGGTTTCTCCGACCGCGTTGCCTAGGATCCTGACGGATGTGCCTACTGCGTTTCCGGAATACGCGATCCGCATCAACCTGCCGATCGTGTTCATCGCCTTCCTGATCGGCGGGGCGCTTCCCTGGTTGTTCAGCTCGCTCACCATCAGCGCGGTCGGCCGGACGGCGAGCCTGATCGTGGAGGAGGTCCGCCGTCAGTTCCGGATCCCCGGCCTGATGGAGGGCCGGGTGCCGGCCGACTATCGTCAGGCGGTCGGCATCTGCACCAAGGCGGCGCAGCGGGAACTGATTCCGCTCGCCGTGCTTGCGATCGTGTCGCCGCTCATCATCGGCTTCGCGTTTGGGGTGGAAGCCCTCGGCGGCTTCCTCGCCGGAGTGATCCTCTCCGGCCAACTCCTGGCTGTGTTCATGGCGAACGCGGGCGGGGCGTGGGACAACGCGAAGAAGATGATCGAGGATGAACCGTCGGATCCGGCCAAGAACACGGGCAAGGGATCGGAGCGCCACAAGGCCGCGGTCGTCGGTGACACGGTCGGGGATCCGCTGAAGGACACGGCTGGCCCGGCCCTGAACCCGATGATCAAGGTGATCAACCTCGTCTCGTTGATCGCCGCGCCGATCATCGTCGCGCAGAAAGGGATGACCCCCGCCGCGATCGTGATCATCGTTGCAGGCACTGTGGGGGTCGTCTTCTCGGTGTGGTACTCTCGCCGCGGGTCGAGGGACAAGACGCCCGCGACTCCCCAGGCGCCGAAACTACAGAAGGCCGAGAAGTAAGAGGATCTAGGAGCTCGATGGGGGCGCCTCCCGGGAAGGGCCGGGAGGCGCCTCTCTTTCGAGAGACGAGGTCGCAGACGGCCTTCCTGGTACCTCGTAAGAGACCGGCTCCTCTCCTAGAATCCTTCTCGGGCCGCCCGCAAGGACGCCGAGGCAGCGAGACGCTGACCAAGGAGGTAGGGTGATCGCGCAGGTCCTTCTTCCTTTTCCGACTGACGCTACCTTCGACTTCTCGGTCCCAGAACGGCTCATCTCCGCTCTCAACGTGGGCCAGCGCGTGCGTGTCCGTTTCCGAGGCGAGGAGCGCCTCGGAATCCTCCTCCACCTCGCCTTGGAAACGAAACATCCCGGCGCCCTCGAGGAGATCCTTGGCATCCACGAGGGGCCTGCTTTCTCCGAGGAAGCTCTTGCGTTCAGCACGCACGTGGCCGAGCACTACGTCGCTCCTCTCGGGGTCGTCCTGAACCGGACGCTTCCCGCTCGGACGAGCGCAGAGAGGGATCGTTTCTTTGTCGTCGGTCTGGGTTTGGGAGAGACCTCAGCGCGGCTTGGGACGCTCGAGAAGCGAGCCCCACGGCAGGCGGCCGTTCTGCGGCTCCTTCTCAGTCTTTCCGGTCCGGTCTCCATGAGGGAGATGCGCAAGTCCCTGGGCGCGGTCGGCGCCCCACTAACGCGGCTCGTGCAGGCCGGCCTTGTGCGCGAACTCGACCGAGAGCACGAAAAGCCACCGCGAATCTCGCTTTCTCTCGCGGACTGTGGGAAGGAGTGGGCCGATCGCTTCCACCGCTCGAGCCGCGTCCTCCTCTTTGCCAGGGATCGCTGGGGCACGTACGCAGCGCTCGTGCGACATGCTCTGTCCCTGTCGCGTCGGGCCATCGTTCTGGCTCCGGAGATCCTGCTTGCGCGGGAGCTGGCTCTGTACCTGCGAAAAGACGTGGGCTGCGAGATCGAGCTCTACCACAGCGCCCTCGCCCAGCGCGAACAGGGAGACGTCTGGGAGCGGGCACGGCGAGGTGAGGCGCGCGTGGTCGTCGGAACCCGTTCGGCTCTGTTCCTTCCTCTGGCGGATCTGGGTCTCCTCATTGTCGACGAGGAGCAGGACCGCTCATACAAGCAAGAGGAGATGGTCCCCCACTACCACGCGCGGTCGGTGGCACCCACCCGGGCGGGAAAGGGCCTCGTCGTCTTGGGTTCTGGGGCGCCGTCCCTTGAGTCGTTTCACGCGGGGCAACATGGCGTGCTGGAGCTCGTCCGACCGCACGAGGCAGGCCGACTTCAGCAGATCCGCGTGATCGACCTGAGAAGAGAGAGAGGACCACTCTCTGCTCCGCTAGTTTCCGCGATCGAGCAGACGCTCGCCGCTCACCGCCAGGTCATCGTGGGCGTCAACCGACTGGGCTACTTCCAGGCTGTCCTGTGCAAGGAATGCGGCAGATCACTTGGCTGTCCCACCTGCGGCGTCAACCTCACCTACCGGCCGGGTCGTGGGCAACTCGCCTGCCACGTCTGTGGGAAGGCGTACAGCGGGCTCGTTTGTGCGCACTGCGGATCCCGATCCCTGCGCTTTGTGGGTCTGGGGGCCGAACGCGTGGAAGAGGAGATGCGGCTTCGGTTTCCCCAGGCGAAGGTGGCGAGAATCGACGTCGACGTGCTGCGCACCTCTGGAGAAGAGCGGGCGATCGAACGGGTCCTGGGAGGGGAGGTCGACATCCTCGTTGCGACGGCGATGTTCGCTAAGGGTCCGGTCCTTCCGGCGGTCGGGCTCGTTGCGGCGGTCGGGGTCGATGGGCTTCTTGCTCTTCCCGACTTCCGTGCCGCAGAGTGGACCTACCAGTACCTGGTCGGGCTGGCAGGGCGACTGAGCGACGGGGAGGCGGTCGTCGAGACGCACTATCCAGATCACTACGCCATCCAAGCCGCAGCAGCGCGCGACTACGATGGGTTCTACGCGCGCGAGAGCGCGGAACGCTGCGCGCTCTCCTATCCGCCCTTTGCTCACCTGGCGCGGGTCGTCGGCCCGGCCAGCGACGACCCGGCGGGGAAACGGGTTCGAGAGATCATGGCGTCGTTCGGGGTGGAGACGCTGGGGCCCTCCACGCTCTTGGCTCGCCGCGGTTGCCACGCCTTTGTCCTGCGCGGAGGCGACGAACAAAAGCTGCGGGAGGCTTGTCTTGTCCTCCGCAGGGAGATTCCCCGGGTAGAGATCGACTTGGATCCCACGCGGCTCTAGCCGGGATGGATCTCGATGATGTCCCGGTCCTGGAGGACGTGGTCGGCGGGGACCTTCTGGCCGTCGAACTTGCCGGAGCCCCACAGACGCACGTACTTCAGTTGCTCGACCAACTCGCGATGAACGCTGCGCACCGCGTCGAGCACCGTGGCCCCCACCGGGAACGTGTAGGGCTGAGCGAGGTCCGGCGGCTTCCCAGGCAACTTCGTGTAGACCCGGAGGATGTGCAGTGCCTCGAAGATCTCCGCCCTCAGGCTGTCGAGCCCCTGCCCGGTCACCGCGGACACACACAGGATAGGGAAGAGGGATTGCAGCTCGTCGATCCCCTCATCTGGCGAAGCGACGTCTTGCCTGGTGACGACGACCTGGCAGGGGATGGTCTTCACACTTGGGTCCTCTAGCTGGATTCCATCGTTTGCCAAGCGGACGTGCCGCTGCTCAAGAAGGGACAGGGTGTCCCGTGCTGCGAGCAGGAGACCGGCGGAATCGCTTCCGTCAAGAACCAGAAGCACCAGGTCACACGAGCGGACGAGGTTGTACACCCACGGCTCGGTGTACGCGGCGGCCACGGGCGGCAGATCTACAAGCTGGATGGACACGTCCTGGAATGCCATCATCCCGGGGACCGGAAGCACAGTGGAGAAGGGATACTCCGCCACCTCGGGATGGGCGTTGGTGAGGGCGGCCAAGAGGCTTGACTTGCCGCTGTTGGGTGGGCCGACGAGGACGACCTGGCCGGCTCCTTCGCGATCGACGTGCTCCACGCTCGTGCCTTTCCCGCGCCTCTTCTGGGTTTGGGAATCGCGGAGCTTGGCAATGCGGCGCTTGATGTCGGCGCACATGTGATCGGTCCCCTTGTGCTTGGGGATCGTCGTGAGCATCCGCTCGAGAGCGGCGAGCTTCTCCTCGTTCGTCTCCGCGCTCTGAAACCACTCACGCGCCTTCAGGAACTCGGGTGTCAGATTGGCCGGCATCGTGTCTCCTCTGGCCACGAAGGGTAAGGCGAACGGCGGTCGCATTCAACAGAACAAGTCAGGTGGAGCGTCACTCGTTGTGGGGGATCTGGATCGAGCTCTTGCCGATGAACTCGCGCACCACGGCGTCTCCCGGGATGAGCGAGAGATCGTCGACCTCATCCCGCGTCAGTCCTTCCACCTCTCCCAAGAGCTTCGCGATCCGCTCGTAGCGGATGCGCGCATCGATGAAGGAGGCGTACTGGTCAAGATCCGACTGTGCCGGCCACAGAGCCTTGTCTCCCCAGAGGAAAGGCTTCAGCGCCGGGAGGTCAAACGGCATCCCGCCGTTGAGGATGTGATCGGCCAGGCCCTTGAGCGGGATGATGCTGAACAGCTCTCCGGCGCGAACGTAGTGCCAGTGCAGGAGCGTGGACAGGGGCGGGTGGTTGCGATGCCTGGCGTCGCGCAGCGTCCGTCGCAGGAGACGCACGTCTTCAAACCGCGTGAGATGTCCGGACGAGCCATCTCCCTCCAGGAGCGGGTTCATGGCCTCGACATACAGGCGGAAGATCCGCGAGGGCGCGATCCCTTCGGTCATCGGGGGATAGAAGCCATGCAGGCAGTCGAGGAACAGGATCTGATCCGGCTTCCTACGGACTCGCCTCGTCCCGATGCGGCGGCCTTCTTTGAAGCTGTAGATGGGCTTATCCACCGCCTCTCCTTCGAGAAGAGCGCGCAGATGGGTGTTCAACAGCTGGATATCGATTGCCTCGGGCGTCTCATAGTTCCGGTCGTTGATCCAGTCTGTGGGGTGTTCGATCAGGGGCCAGAAGTAGTCGTCGAGGCTGAGGAGAAGGAAAGAGAGGCCGCGCTTCTCCAGGCGCTCGATGAGCTTGGCCGTGGTCGTCGTCTTCCCGGAGGAGGATGGGCCGCTCACCCAGATCATGGCGACCTCGTCGCCGGCCTCGATCCGCCGGATCACCTTCGCTGCCGCCTCGTCCAGTGACGCTTCGTAGGCCGCGATCGCCTCGTAGACGAGCGGCTTCATCTTTCTCTGCCGCACGATCGCGTTCAGTCCCTCCACGGTGTCGCAGGCATGTTCGCGATTCCAAAGGAGAAGCGGATCGATCTGCGACGGAGGGTAGCCGTTCCGCACGAACTGCTCTTCAGTGATCGCTCCCTCGCGGACCCAGTGGTGGCCCCAACGGAAGCAGGCATAGGAGTCTGCGGTCATGATGAACCCGTAGCTTGACAGAACGTGAAGGACGGTGTCCTGGATCTCCTCGACCGTCGGTGGGAAGTTGGACACGAGGTGCCGGGGGTCGGCGTTCAGGCAGATGACGACGAGGTCTGAAAGGGACCGGGCGATCTCGGCATCGCTCGAGCACGCCTTGAACAGGCAGTCGTTGACCCCCTCGAGGCGGTCGTGGTCGAAACCGCCGATGGAGGAGGCGGCGCGTTCGATGGCGTTTGCGATTCGCCCCTGGTCGAACGTGACCAGGGCGTGATTGCGCTTCATCACCTTGCCGATCTTGTTGACTACAGGCATGGTGGGAGGAGTATAGCGCGGGAAAGGACGGCAAGGAAGAGCGGTTCACATCGCCCCTCCGATGCGAGACGCCCGAGAGACGATCCCGGGCAACGCTGCGGCATCGCGACATCTCGTCTAAAGGAAGGACATGGCCAAGCTCGAGATCGGCGCCAACGCGATGATCTATCCCAATCCCATTGTGCTGGTCGGCGCGCAGGTTGATGGGCGTCCCGACTACTGTCTGGTCGGAGACTGCGCTGTGGCCGGGGTGCGCTGGCCCCTCGTCATGATCTCCCTTCACGAGGACCACTGGACGACACGGGGAGTGCTCAAGGAGCGTGCCTTCAGCGTCAATATCCCTTCGATTGACCTTCTCGACCGGGTGGATGCGTGCGGTCACCTCTCCGGGCGCGAGGTCGACAAGTCCTCTCTGTTTACCACCTTCTACGGGGAACTCAGGACCGTCCCACTGATTGCGGAGTGCCCGGTAGTCTTGGAGTGTCGCGTGGTAGGAGAGATCCTCCACGAGAAGCGGCACGTCTTCCTCGGCGAGGTGGCTCAGGCGCACGTCGAGGAGCGCTTCCTTGTGGGGCCTCCAGGCAAACGCGTGATCGCCCGGCTCGGAGAGCTCGACCCCATCCTCTATGGCGCGGACGATCGCTACTATCGGGTGGGTGAGCCGGTTGCCGCGAGCGGAACGCCCGGAGTCAAGCTCGTCGCCGCCTTGCGCGTGCGGCCAGGAGGCCTGGCGGACCCAGCGCAAAGAGAGGGCTCCTGAACCTCTATTGGCGCTTGGCGAGCGACTGAGCGACGGCTGACCAGAAGCATCCCTAGAGGCTAGCCACCATGCGAGCGCTCGGGGTTGTTGTGCCTCAGACCGTGCAACAGCAAGCGGGCTTCCCGTTTCGAGTACGTTCCTGGTGAGGCAATGCGGGCCTTCACTTCCGACCCTCCCGGTGCTAGACTAGAGTGTTGTATGGAGAGTCATGCACAGATAGAGTAGACACGAGTGGAGAAGCATCGAGCTGGGGGGCCTGGGGTGACAGCTTCGGATGCTGACCACGGTGATTCAAGGAGGCTGGCCTGTGAGACCTGCAGGTTCGAGGGGTTGGGCTTTGGTTTTTCTCTTCGCAGGGGTGCTGGTCTGGGGAACCGCCGTGACGGCTCAGACGACGGTACCAGAGTGGGCCAGGCTGCCGGTCGGCAAGGAGCCAGTGGCGATCGCGATCGTGGACCTGGATAGGCAAGCAGGCCCGGACCTCGTCGTCGTAAACACGGCACCCAGTGAGACCGCCGCTTCTGCGCTCGCTGCCGCGATCGAATCAAGCAAAGGAACGATTGGAAGCCCACAGGAAGCCGCTCAACTTGAGACCTTGAAGAACGATCTGCGCAGCTTTGGCAGTGTCTCGGTTCTGTATGGCGTTGGTGATGCGCGTTTCTACCCGGCAGTCGAAACCGTGATGTATCGAGAAGTCGCCGTCAGCAGGACCATGGCCGAGGGAATTCTGAGAGCGAAGGAGAGGCTCTCCAGCACGGAACCGGCCGGCCTGGTGGTCGCGAACAGGGACTCCAGCGAAGTTCTGGTCATCAACAACGGCTCGCCGTACGTCTTCAACCTCAAGGGAGCGAGGCTCGATGATGTCAGTCTGGTGAATTGGGGCACCTTCACTGAGACTCAAAGGATAGAGGACCTTCAGTTCCCGCTGGGAGACTCCGCGATGGCGATCGGGGACTTCGGCGGGGATGGGAAGATCGATCTCGTTATCGCAAACAACAGCACGTACGCCGTCACGATCTATAAGGGCGACGGGAAGGGCAACTTCTTCAGGACCCTTGACTCAGGCCAGAAGACGAAGATGCAGGAGTGGTCCATCGGTGGAGCCGGTGACGAGCCTCGTTTTGTCGCCGTCGGGGACCTGAACGGCGACGGAAAGGACGACCTCGTGGTAGCAAGAGGGGGGATCCTCTCCAGGAACATCTCTGCGTTCCTTTCCAATGGAGATGGCACCTTCTCGGAGGCGAAGGAGGCGGCTGCGACCCAGGAACCACGATCGGTGACCATCGCGGATTTCGACCGTGACGGGGTCGCCGATCTCATCGTTGCCGGCGTGTCCAACCTCGTCTTCTTGAAGGGCAATGGGGACGGGACATTCAGCGGTAAGCAGCCCATCGGGACACTGCGACAGGCGGCGAATGTCGATCGTCCAGTCGGGATGGTCGCCGCGGATTTCAACGGGGACGCCTGCATGGACCTCGCCGTGGCGAACGCAGGCAACAACAGCATCGACGTGTACTTCGGGACCGGCAACGGAACCTTCCGGGGGCCGGCTTCAACTGCCTTTGAACAGGGGAGCTTTCCCGTTGCCCTGGCGACCGGGGATCTCGACAGAGACGGGGACCTCGACCTGGCCGTGGCGCTCTTCGGCGCGGACGAAGCCGCCGTCCTTCTCAACCAGGGGGAGCGCTTTGAGCGTTGGTGGCGCCCTCGGGTCGGACTTGGGTCGAGCGCTCTGGGCGTGGGGGAGTTCGATGGCGAGGGAGGGCCCGACATCGCCGTTGCGCGAATGAACGGCCAGGTACTCAATAGCGCCACAGTTGCCACATCTGCCGACACCATTGTCACGCAGATGAAGCTTGTACAGAAGCTTTCGGTGACGCTCGAGCAAGTAGGGGCCGGAGACGTCGCGGTGCTGACAGGCGGCACAGCAAGGGACGGGGTCGCCCTGCTACAAGACGAGGCGCCAGACGGCTCATTCAAGGTCATCGCGAGAGACGCCAGCAAGCCCGACGATCTCTCCAAGAGCTCTCTGGGCATCAAGGCAGCGAGTATCGGTCTCTACCCGACCTCCCTCGCAGTAGGTGACCTGAAGGCAGAATCGAGTGGAGTCTCTAGGCAGGAGCTGGCCGTCGCCGCGCTCGGAGCGAACGGCGTGTGGGCCTGGGATCCCAAAGAAACAAACGCCATCTCGTTGCCTCTTCTCACTTGGATCCCCTCTTTGTCTGTCCGCGCCGTGGCGGTCGCTGACTTTACCGGAGACGGAAAGTACGACTTGGCCGTGTCGGACTTCAAAGGGAAGGCGGGCGTCTACCTGATCTCTGGGAACGGGGCTGGCTCCTTCCAGGGTCTCTTCGACCCTGACGGCGACCCGTCGACCGTCGAGACGCCGGACAGGTGTGACACGGGGGCACAGCCGACGGCCTTCGCAGCGGGCGATTTCAACGCGGATGGCCGGCAGGACCTCGCCGTGGCGGACTTCGGATCCGACGATGTGTTCATCCTCATGAACCAGGGAGGCGCGAGTTCGTCGTCCGGTTCGAGTCGCAGACCGACCTTCCAAGTCGCCCAGTCCGTGCGGGTGGGCAAGTTCCCAAGCGCCGTGGTTGCAGGAGACTTCGACAAAGATGGTGACTTGGACCTTGCCGTTTCGAACTTCGGGTCTAACTCCGTTTCCATCTTGCTGAACGATGGGACAGGCAAGTTCAAACTGACGAGTACCATCTCGGTCGGGAAGGGTCCGATAGCCCTTGCGCTGGGCTATGCCACGTACACGGACGAGCAAGGGAAGCAGGTCGAGGTCAGCTTGACACAAGACACCATTCCCGACCTCGTCGTCGCAAACTTCCTTTCGAACGACGTGTCGGTGCTTGTAGGCGACGGCACCGGGGCGTTCCAGGAACAGAGGCCCAAGAACGCAGTCTACAACGCCATGAAGGTGCAGGTGAGCGGTGTCACTTCGAGTGCCATCACAGCTGGAGGTGGCCCAGTCGCGCTGGGTGTTGGATTCTTTGATGACGCCGGCAGTTTGAACAGGAGTCTCGATGTGGCATTCGCCTTGGAGTTCCCGGTCAAGATGCAGAGCCCCCACCTCGAAGGAATCGGCAGCAAAGGGCAGAACGCGGGCACGGCCGAGGCGCTCTCGTCAAGGCTCTGGCAGGACGTCCTCATCCTCTATGGCCCCCTTGAGCTTGAGCAGGTGGCAAGATGACGCGCGGCCGCCCGGTGAAGGCGCGAGGAGGACTTGCGAGTGTCAGCATCAGGCTCCTGGGAACCTGTCTTGCTCTTGTGGCGATTTGGAGCGGCCTCGGCGGTTCAGAGGCCCTCGGTGCGGGGATCCCCACCGGGGCGGGCTCCACGCTCCTGACCCTCACCGATTTGGATGGGATCTTGGGACCGGATCTGGTCCTGTGGAGTCGTACCCCGAGCGAGGCATTTGCAGAGGCCTACGTAGCCAAGGAGGGGAAAGCCCCTCCCAAGGCCGCCAGCGTCTCCGTGCTCTGCGGTGTGGGCGACGGCAGATTCTGGCTCGCCTCTGAGACCCTGCTCTACCACGACGTGGAAGTGGTCGTGAAAGACGAAACGAGCCGGACATACCAACGGTACGCTGTTGCGGGGGGACAGGCCGTGGCGGGGGCAGCTCTGGATCTGACTGGAGACGGAAGAACTGCGGTCGCCCTTTCGGACGGGGGCATCTCCCAGATCTTCGCCTTCACCGGGTTTCCCTCTGGAGTCGGCGATCCAGCCCTGGCGGACCTCTCCCTCCTCAACGAAACACAGCTCGAGCAGACCGGAGACCTGTCTGATGTCAGCTTCAAGTCGAACATCAGCTCGATCGCGACGGGCGACTTCGACGGAGATGGAAGGGACGATCTCGCCGTCACGAGCGCAGACGACTACACCCTCACCCTGTATCGGGGCCTTGGCGGCGGGACCTTCGCGCCCCTGCAATCGACCCACGAATGGGTGGTGGGGAAGCAGGGCGACGAGCCCGCCTTCGTGCTCATCGCGGACGTCAACGGCGACGCCAAGCAAGACGTCATCGTTGCCAAGGGAGGAATCCTCTCGAGAGAGGTCCTCGTCCTTCTGGGAAACGGTGACGGCACCTTCTGGCCTCCTGAAGGGATGACGTACGTTGCCACCAACCGGCCTCGATCGCTCCTCGTAGCAGACTTCACCAACGATAGAAAGCCCGACCTCATTGTCGCAGGCGTTGACAACCTTGTCTTCCTAGCCGGAACCGGGGCGGACAAGGACGGCCTTCTCTTCTCCGGGAAGAAGCTTGTGGGGGAGCTCAAGGTTCCTCCAGAAGAGACAAGCTCCCCGGTGGGACTCGCATCAGCGGACTTCAATAGCGACGGAAAGCTTGACTTGGCCGTGGCCAACATCGGACTTGACCGGGTGGACGTCTACCTGGGGAATGGGGATGGGAGCTTCCAGAAGCCAGTCCTCTACCTCTCCGGCAAAGGGCTTCAGCCTCTCTCGCTCCTTGCTGGAGACGTGAACGGCGACGGTCTCACCGACCTCGTCGTCTCCGGGCTGGCGCCGAATAGTGTGTCGGTCCTTGTCAACGCCGGCGAGGGGGGATTCCGCGCAGTCGAAGCCTACGCGCCGCGAGGCCCGCAGGTGCTTGCAGCGGGTAGCATCGATAGCAAACCAGGACTGGATCTCCTTTCCTCGCAGGCCCTCTGCGGGCAGCCGAACGTGGAGACGGTTTCAAGATCCGGCCCCAGCCAATACGGGGTCCCGCTGACGGAAAGGATCGCGATGAGCTTCGAAGCCCTGTGTGAGCCCCCTGCTGGACTCACCCTCATCTCCGGGGCTTTCGGCGCCACTTCGCCCTCCATCGAGCTCCTGCCTCCTCCTCATGAGGACCTCGGGAGTCCGAGCCCCCTGTTGGCACCTCCTGATCGTGAGCACGTCTTGATAGAGGCCCTGTACTGCGCAGATCTCACCGGAGACGGCGTGGATGAGACGGTGGTTCTCTGGCGGGGCAGCCACGACGTCTCGATCGGTTCTGCCTACTCCAACAGCCCAAGGTCCTGGCTCAGTTCGTGGATCAACCTGCAGGGTGGTCTGTCCCCGAGCGCATGCTGCTTTGCGGATTTCGACGGGAACGGCACGGTGGACATCGCAGTCGCGAACTCCGCCTCCAACAACGTCTCAATCTACCTGAACAGCGGCTCTGGCCAGCTCAGGGAAAGCCCATCGCGCCCCCAGGTCGGGAAGTGCCCCAATTCGCTCGCAAGCGGGGACTTCAACCACGATGGGAAAGCCGATCTGGCAGTCTGCAACTCGGACTCAATCTCGATTCTCCTCGGACGAGGGGACGGGAGCTTCCTGACGGAAGAACGTCCTGCGGTTGCCGCGGAGGGGCCCATCTCGATCGTCGCAGGCGACTTCGACGGCCAGAATGGAGCCGACCTCGCGTTCGTGTCCGCCTCCTCGGGAGGGATCTACGTTCTGCTCGGAAGAACCGCTGAGTCCGAGTTTCGCCTCGTTCGGGTGGGGGCGGAGAGCCTAGCCACTTCGGTCGTGGCGGTGGACTACAACAAAGACGGGAAGCTTGACTTGCTGGCGGCGGCGCGAGACGCCGGGCTTGTCTTCCTCCAGGGCGACGGTGCGGGCGGCTTCGCCCCGGCGGTCGCCATCACAACGGGAAAGGACCTCGCGGGAGCCGATGGGCAGATCGGTCAGGTGCGCGCGATCGCGGCGCTTGGGGGAGACGTTGCCGTCCTTGGAGACGCTCGTGCAGGAGCAGAGAGCACGCTGCCTCAGGATCTCTTCGTTGTGCCCGGCGGGCCACCGCCCCGCCCACCCAACGGTTCGTGTGGGAGGATCCCCTCCACAGAGCGAGTTCGGGACGTTGCGAGCGGCGATTTCAACCGCGACGGGGTCTCGGATCTCGCGCTCCTTGTGACATGGAGCTGCACCGTCGGGAAGAGCGAAACGCAGACGGCGGCAGTGGTGACCTGGCTGGGAAGCCGCGGCGTCTCCGGCGGGTTCGTGAAGGGATCCGAGACGGGAGTGCCTCGGTCGAGCTCGCTGCTTGCGGCGGGAGACATCGACGGAGACGGTGCCCTCGACCTGGCGGTCGCCAGCACGGCGACCAACACCGTGACGCCGCTTTGGGGCCAGGGGAACGGAACGTTCGAGACGGGCGCAGCCGTGCCGACGGTGGTCGCCCCGTCTCTCATGCTGGTAGGCGTGGTCGAGGGGCGAGGCCTGGCGATCGGCTCGATGCGGCTTGAGATCCTCGCTCCGATTCGCGACAACCCGAGGGGCTTCAGACGCATCCACCTCAACGTCAAAGATCCCGTCGCCGCGATCGCCAGCGGGGATCTCAACTGCGACGGCTTCCAGGACCTGGTCGTTGCCACCGTGAACACACAGACGCAGACGGTAAGCATCTTCTCGGGAAAGGGCCTGGAGAACCTTCTGGATGGAGCTGTCGTCGAGCCCTCCGCTTCGACCAGGAGCGAGGGCGCGCCCACGGCTCTGGCCGTGGGTTCCTTCGATGGTTCGGAGTGCCCAGTGGCTCTGGTGGCTTTGGGCGGCAGGAGAGAGATGCAAGTCGTCAAGACCTTCGACGGCGGGACGGTCGTGCTGGGTGGGCGGTTCCCGACTAGCGGGTATCCGCTTCTTCTGGCGAGCGGCTACTTCAACGGCGATCTGTTAGAGGACATCGCGGTCGTGACCGCCCGCCCGCCCGGTGTTTCTCTCCAGTATGGGACGCCCGGCGGGAGCCTCGTTGAGTCGGCGTGGTCTCTGCTCCCTCTTGCAGAAGCCCCGACGAGGCTCGTCGCGGGAGACTGGAATGGCGATGGGAAGACAGATCTCTTGGCAATACGCCGGGGGGCTGACTATGTGTCGCTTCTGTGGAACTCCGTGACGCCGTCTCGTGGGCCGACACTGGGCGACCTCCAGCTCAAGCACGCCACCTTCCGCACCCCGGGCTCCATGGCAGCCGCCGTCGTGCCAGCCGTGCCAGCCGTGCCCGCCGTCCCCGCCGCCTCGCTCCCCGTACCCGGGTCGACGGCCGCAGATGTGGCGGCCACGAAGCAGCTAGGTTTCGTCTACCGAGGCAGGAGCTGGGCGTCCACGGGAGACGCGAACGGCGACGGACTGGTCGACGTTGTCCTCGCCTGCGCGGACACCAAGACCGTCTCTCTTCTCCTGGGAACTGGTTTGCGCGAGCGGCCGCTGCGCTGGGGGTCTACGGTCGACCTGGAGGCTCCTCCGCAAGGCCCTCCGGTTGTGGCGGACCTGGACGGTGACGGGCTGGCAGAGGTGGCGGTCGTCATTCCTTCCCGAAACGAGGTCGTCCTGTTCGATGATCCCCGGCAAGGCCAGCTGCTGGTACAGGTGCGCGTTCCGACAGGGACAGTGCCCGTGTCCATCTCTACCGGCGATTTCGACGGCGACGACACGGCGGACCTGGCGGTTCTGTGCCAATGGAGCAGGGAAGTGTTCGTGTTTGACGGGCACAGCCTGTGGATGAAGGAGCCACGGTCCATTCGGTTGCCGTTTTCCGGCACCTCCGGACGTCTGGCTGTCGCGGACCTCAACTCCGATGGCATAGATGATCTCGTCGTCACGGACCTCCTCGAGCCGCGGATCGTTCTCTATCTCTCGACTCGAGGTTCCGCAGAACCGTCCTTCCTGGCTCACGCGCTCGACGACCTGCCCATCGGAGTGGTCGACTTGGTGCTTGCTGGGGATCTTGACCTCGATCGTACGGTCGATCTGGTCGTCGCCGGAGTCGGGACGGAATGCGCCCTGATCCTTCTCAACGGCGACTACGGTCAGTTCGCCGCGGGTAGCCAAGAGATCGCTGGGAGCCATCCTCGGGACGCGGTGCTCTGTGACTTCGATCAGGATGGAGTTCTCGACCTCGCGGCGGTGGAGAGAGGCTCTGGACTTGTGCTTGCCTACCACAATGCAGGGGACGGCCTTTTCACCCAGCAGCCTGCCAACTACGTGAGTCTCCTAGAGGATAGTCCGTGGGATCTCGCATGCGGGGACTTCGACTTGGATGGGAAGATCGATCTGTTTGTGACGGCCGACTCTGGGAAACTGGGCATCATCTGGGGACAGGGAGACGGGTTCCTTCTAGATAGAGAGTGCGTAGCCGTCCGTGTCGAAGAATGAAGGAGAGACCACGCTGGAGGAGAGACGAATGCGTAGACTCATTCCGCTAGTTGCTTTGTTGGTCGCCGCCTGCGCGGGAACGTTCCTTGCCCCAGCGGTCCAGGGAGCGATCGCGCGCATCAGTATCACAAGCCCGCTTTACGTGCCGCAAGTGCCCCTTGGCGGAAAGGTGGACATCGACGGAGAGATCTCGTGGCAAGGGGAACCCACGGCGGCCGAGATCCTCGAAACGCCTGCGTTGGTGTGGTTCACCGTGGAAGTCCACAAGGACGACTGGCCGGCCGGGGAGTTCGTGAAGGTATCCACAGTACCTGCCGATCCCAGTCACGAACTTCCCGTTTGGCCCAGGTCCTGGAGCGGGCGCATGGCGTCTTGGGACACGGCCGCACTGATCACCCGAGATGGCGCGACTGCGTCGCCTGTCGCGGGGAAATACCACTTACGCGTCGTGGGGGTGGTCCGCGACGGGATGCAACAGGGAACGTACCCTTCCGGAGAGGTGAATGTAGAGCTCACGGGAGAGGCGCCAACCGTAGTCACCACGACCCAAGTGACCTCGGGGCCCTCAGGGATATCAGTGAACCCAGGGTTCTGCGGCCCCTTGGCGATCAGAGTTCTAGAGGCGCCCCCGTACACCGCCGGGACTCCCATCACCTTCCTGATCGTGACGCCAGCCGATCCAGCGTCCTGTTTCCAGACCTTCGAGTGGGATTTCGGGGACCACAGCGGCACGTCCGTCGCCGTTGAGCCGCATGTCTACGCGGAGAGCGGGAGCTACGAGGTGTCCTTGACCGCATGGCCCGACGTAGCGCGCAGCGCGCCCGGCGTGACGGCCAGGCTCACGGTCCGAGTCGAGGCCGCTCCTGCGGCCGTGGCCGTGACGCGGCAGATCACGGGATTCCCGTCGTGTATCTGCCCGGACAGGAAAGACGTTCTGGTGACAAAGGATTCTGCAGTCCCCGACTGGGCTCCAAAGACGGAAGTGCGGCTGACGGTTGCGATCCAAGACTCCAGCGGAACGTTCGTCCTCCGTGAGGAGATTCCCACTGGATGGAGAATGGAGGTCGCGGAGGTGGAAGGGATACCTAGCCGCCAGGTCACGGTGGACGGCGTGCCCCAGAGGGAGTGGCTTCTCCCAGGCGACAAGAAGACCGTCACGATCACCTACACCCTCGCACCCGAGGATTCCGCCCCACTCAAGTCCTATCCGTTGAGGGGGCAGGTCATCACGGACTCCTCTGGTGGCTCGGTCGAGATCGGGGGCGACGGGGAAATCACTCTGGTGTCAGCGCTCCTTGTTGAGGTGGCCATTGCGCATCTTGAGAGGACAGGCGAGGGCG